>TARA_R100000501_G_scaffold1851_1_pt1 | contig 37441 bp, 35 predicted proteins | sample TARA_R100000501 | Tara Oceans TARA_R100000501 (sample SAMEA2620120) | marine metagenome | biome: marine biome (ENVO:00000447); feature: mesopelagic zone (ENVO:00000213) & marine oxygen minimum zone (ENVO:01000065); material: "saline water (ENVO:00002010), including plankton... | reverse complement strand
CCGGGTGTGGAAGCGCAGTAATGCGTGTAGCTAACCGGTCCTAATTGCTCTGTTCGCACTTGAATTCATGAGTTCACACCATCATCGACAGCACTGCAAAGTGAGCTGTTGACGACTGGAACAAGAATTTCAGCACAGCATCCGATTTTCAAACCCTTCTGAACACGCATAGTGGCCCCATAGGCTGGTGGTCATAGCGTCTGTGCCCCACCCGGTCCCATCTCGAACCCGGCCGTGAAACCAGACAGCGCCGATGGTACTTGTGCTTAAGCATTGGAAGAGTAGGTCGCTGCCAGCCTTTGTGGCCACTGTGCATTCAGAAGGAAACCCATTCACAACGCGCGACGGTTCTGGTCGTCGCCAAAGTCTTGGCGCGGGATGGAGCAGTCCGGTAGCTCGTCAGGCTCATAACCTGAAGGTCGTAGGTTCAAATCCTACTCCCGCAACCAAATACTAAAAAAGCCCCGCTGTCACCAGCGGGGCTTTTTTGTTTTATACGCCGACTTTGTTTTACAACTCGACCGCATATTCGCGCCAGCGCCGCCAGCGCACCCCACAATCATTTCGCTCTATTCGCTGTTGCCGTTCAGCGTCGGAAGGCTCGGTACATCCAAAGCCTCAGGGAAGCCTCGTCCATCGGTTGACACGCGTTGGAATTCAAAGCCTTCGAGTGGCGCGGCGAAAAGATAACCCTGGCCCACCGTGCAGCCAAGATCGCGCATAATGCTACGCTCGGCTTCCGTTTCGATTCCTTCGGCAACGATGCGTATGTCGAGCGCAGCGCCGAGCTTGACAATGCTTTCGACGATCACGCGCTTGGCCGCACTTTGGGTCGCGTCGTGCACGAAGCTGCGGTCAATCTTGATCTCGCTGAGAGGAAAGTTCTCGAGATAGCGCAGGTTGGAATAGCCGGTTCCGAAATCGTCGATCGAGATTCCGACGCCGAGCCGCCGCAGGCTGACGAAAAGAAGGCGCATAGCCTCCGGCTCGGGGACCATCAGATGTTCTGTCAGTTCGAGCGTCAGCCATTCGGGCCGGCAGCCTGTCTGTTGAAGAATTTGGGCGACGAAGGCGACCATATCGCGTCGCGTGAATTCGAGCGCGGACATGTTGACCGCGAAGCGGACCGGCCTGCGCCGCCCTCGATTGACCTTAGCCGCATAGGCAGCAAGCGTGCGCAGCCCCCAGGCGCCGATTTCCAGAATTGCGCCGGTTTCCTCGGCGAGGCCGATGAAGCGGCTGGGCATTTGCAGGCCAAACGCGCCGTGGTTCCATCGCAGCAATGCTTCCGCACCAACCAATTCCCCTGAACCGAGATCGACCTGCGGTTGATAATGAAGCAGCAGCTCTTGATTCGAGACAGCGCTTTGCAATTCGTTGGCCAGCCCACTGCGGTTGCTCGCATCGCGCTCGTCCGCGGCCGCAAAGGGGTACGGAGTCTGCCCGGGCTTAGCCTTTGATTGCTGCAGGGCGGCGCCGGCTTGCCGAACGAGCTGGAGCGGGTCCGTAACGCCTAGCCCGATCGCAAAACCAGCGGCGAACTGTATCGCGAGCGACGCGCCGGGAACCACGAAGCGGGGCTTCAAGAGCTCCAGTACATCTTCGGCCGCTGCTGCAGCACGAGCAGGATCGTCAAGTTCGAGAGCGAGCATGAAACTATTGCTACTGACGCGGGATATCGCCAGCGCGGGTAGCGTCGTCAGCCGGGCCGCCACCGAACGAAGCAGCGCATCACCGACATCGTAACCAAACCCGTTATTCACGTCCCGAAACCGAAGGACATCTAGCTTCATCAGCATCAGGACGGTGCCTGCAGGGGGATCTGCCACCGCCAGCCGGTCGAGTAGCCCATAGCGGTCGAGAAGGCCGGTCAGGCGATCGATCCCTGCTGCGTGTGTGACGTCCCGGATAAGCCCGACGACGTGCGTCACCTGCCCGCCATCGTCGCAGAACGGCACCAGTCGCAGCGCATTGCGGAACATTGTGCCGTCCCGCCGGTAATTGCGCAGGGTCACCGAACAGGCGCGCCCCTCCGCCAGAGCCGTGCGAATTTCGGCGATTTCAGGCTGCAGCCGGTCAGAACCCTGCAAGTAGCGGCAATTTTTTCCGATCGCTTCGCCTGCAGTATAGCCGGTAATCGCCTCGAACGCCGGATTTACCTCGACGATTGGCTGCCCTCTCAGTCGCATATCCGCGATCAGGACACCGTCGCCGACATGGCACAGCGCCAGCAAAGACGCGGCAAGGGGGATCGCCGGTTCGTGCGGCGTGCTCATCAGCCGGGTCCACCGCATTGGTTTGAATGCCGAGCTTTCCGATGCCGGAACAGTGGCCTTTGCCGCTTCCTCCCGCATTATATGGCCGCGCCCTGGTGGCCCCGTGAGGTCCACCCGAATTCCATAATGTTTGAGCCGTTACGCGTGACGAGATTAAATCGCATTGCAGGGCCTCCGGGCCCGACAATGCCTCTCGGGCCAGAGCGCTTCAACGCGCAACTGGCGGCAATTCAGGACGAATCGACGGCACTTTCGCCTTCGCGTATGTCTCCTGTTCGCGTGGTTTGAAACTGGCCGCGATATTGGAGCGGGGTGACACCGATCCTTCGCAGAAACGCCCGCCTTAGTGTCGTGGGTGATCCGAAACCGGCGGCATAAGCGATCGCCTTGATCGGAGACGAGCTCTCCTCCAACAGGCGGCGGGCGATGTCGATCCGGGTCAATTCGACATAGGCGGCCGGCGCCATGCCGAATTTGGTGTGGAACAGCCGCGACAGGTGGCGCGGACTGACGCCCGCCACGTCGGACAGCGCCGCAAGACCCAACTCAGCGCGCGGATTTGCGAGTATGTGCAGCCTCAATCTCTCAATTGGGCTGGTGGTAGAAGTTTGGGCGGTCAGGGCATCGCTAAATTGTGACTGGCCGCCAGGACGCTTTAAGAAAACGACCAGTCTGCGGGCGACCCAGAGGGCCAGGGCGCGCCCATGGTCTTCCTCGATCAACGAAAAAGCGAGGTCAATTGCCGCAGTGACCCCGGCGGAACTGAAGACCGGCCCATCGCGGACAAAAATGCGATCGGGCTCGACGTGGATGTCAGGATAGACGGTGGCAAGGCGGTCGGCATACTGCCAATGTGTCGTGGCGCGGCGGCCGCTCAGCAGCCCGGCATGAGCAAGAAGGAACGCGCCCGTGCATGTCGAGCCGTAGCGACGCGAACCGAAGGCCTGCTCTCGCAGCCACTGCGTAGTCTCTTTGCTCGGGTTTTTTGGGAGACCATAGGGTCCGGTGACGATCAATGTGTCGCTAGGGTAGGTTGCATCTTCGATACCTGCATCGGGGACATATTTGACGCCCGATGCGCTCTCCTCCGTTATGCCGAATTCTGTCACCAGTTGGACGCGGTAGGGCTGGCCCGTGAGCGATCTTGCAATTCGCCTCGAAAAGCGCGTCCCGCAGGCCTGCAATCTCAAGCAGATGAACTTTCGCGGGGGCGAAGATCGTGATGAGCATGGCCGGCCCTCCGCTTCGGGTGCAAGGTCCTCGGGCGCCTCTAGGATACGCCAGTTTGCGAACGGCATCTAGCTATTTGCAAAAAGTGGCAGCCCCTTGCCAATTGAAGCTCTGCGAAAATTACGCAAGCCCGGACCCTTAACGCGCCCGTCGCAGGATGACATACACCGCGCCGTTGCCGCCGTGCCGAGGATGAGCCGGGCGGGTGGCGGCGATGTAGGGGCGGAGTTGCGGGGTCTCCAGCCAGACGGGCAGGCTTTTGGCGATGATCCCGCGCGGGGCCTCGTCCGGGCCGCGCGCTTTGCCGGTGATGACCAGAAGGGTGCGAACGCCGTCGAGCGCCGCATGCTCCACGGAGCGCATCAGGAGAGCGTAGGCGCTGTCGCTGCTGTGGCCATGAAGGTCGACGGTGCGCTCGGGCGACAAGCGGCCCTTGCGGACCCGCTTGTCCCAACTGCCATCAAGGGAGGCACGCTCCGGCGCCGCGAGCGCTGCGGACGGGCGCATGGCGGGCGGGGGCGTAGCCTGTCGGCGCACGTCGACACGGGGGAAGCGGCGCTCCTCCCGCGCCAGGTCGTTTGGCAGCGGGCGCACGCTTTCGGTGATCCGCTCCCACATGTCGCGGTCGGCAGCGGGCAGGCCGTCGGGCGCGGATCCGGGGCGGCGCCTCGCCACGGTCTAGTCGAGGTTTAGCTGCGTCAGGTTCATCCGCTGCATCAGCCGACGTGCCGCTGCATTGGGGACGAGGATCGCTGCCGTTCCCTTGGATGAAAGGCCGCCCGCAATCGTGCGCGCGCGCTCGCCCGCCCCCCAGAACAGGTCGAACCGGTTTGCGCCCTTGATCGCGCCGCCTGTATCCTGCGCCACCATCAGCCGAGAAAACGGTGTCATGCGTCGATTTTCGTCGAGATATTCCGTCGTCAGGAAAACCGGTGCACCCAGCGGCACATAGCGCGGGTCGGTCGCCAGGCTGATTTCCGGCGTCACCGGTGCACCCATGGCGCCGATGGGGCCTTCGCCGGTCAACTCCTTGAAGAAAATATAGGATTTATTCTCGTGCATCAGCGCGCGACCGCGATCGGGATTGGCGCGCAGCCAGCGCATGATGCCCTGCATGGACGCTTCGCCGGGGGCGAGCGCATCCATCTCCCGCAAGCGGCGACCGATGCCGACATATTCCCGGCCGTTCTGATCGGCATAGCCGATACGCATAATGCCGCCGTCCGGCAGCCGAAGCCGACCAGAGCCCTGGATTTGCAAGAAGAAGAGTTCGACCTCATCCTTGGCATAGGCAATTTCAAGGCCCCGCTTTGCCAGTGCGCCGCCGTCGATGGCGGCGCGGTCCCAATAAAGCGAGTAGGTGCCGTTCGCGTCGACCATGCCCTTGGCCAGCTTGGTCTTACCAGGATTCTCAGGGTCGGGACGCTCGACGCGGACCAGATCCTCCGGCGGGCTATAGATTGGCACGTTGCAATCTGGCGTTGGCTGGCGGCAGCCGGCGATTTCCGGCTCATAATAGCCGGTGACGAAGGCGTCGCCGCCCGCGACGATGACGGGTGTGAAGCTGGCCTCGAAGAATGACCGTGCATTGACGGCGCTCTCCGCCGCCTCGCACGGGGCAACCCAGTCGTCGGAAATGGCGAGGCGGCTGGGATCGCTGCGCCGGGTGACGCCGCGACAGCTTTTGCGGAACGCCGCAAGGGCAGGGGCGGGGTCCGTGGCGTGCCAGTCCGGAATGTCAGCGAAACTGCCAAGGCGATAGCCGGCAGAAAGAGCGTTCTCGTCTGGCGCGGTCGCTACTTCCGGTGGCGTGGGCGACGCGGGCGCCTGCGGGGGCGGCGCCTGTGCGACGGGCGGCGGCAGGGGCCGTTGGGCACAAGCGGCGATCGAAAGGGCCAGGGCAAATGAAGCGAGGGGTCTGGTAAGGCGCATGGAAAACAAGGCGGTGAACTCCGATCTGCTGCTCCTCTAGCGGCAATGATCAGCCCCGCGAAGGTGGGAATCAGTCGGACGGGGCCTGAAAGCTGTGCATGGAATCGCTGTCCGCCGCCCCCGTCGGGCGCGGAGGCTGCGAGACGATGGCGGGCGGCGTATCCTGCGGCGGCTCTGCCAATTGGGTTCGCACAATCTCTCGCGCTGTTGCGAGATCGACGCGCAGCACATCGCAGCCGCCGGGAAATACCTGTGTCAGGCGCGTGGGGACTGCCGCACCCAGAAGGACGAACACACCCCGGTCGCTGGCGCGCCGGATCAGACGTCCGAAGGCCTGCGCCAGCTTTCCGCCGGTGATCAGGTCGTCATAGGCCTTGCCGCCGAATGCGGCGCGGCGGGCTGCGTGCAGCACCGTTGGCCGCGCCCAGGGGACACCCTCCATGACGACCAGCCGCAGGCTTTCGCCCGGAACGTCGACCCCGTCCCTGAGCGCGTCCGTGCCGAGCAGGCTGGCGCGCGGATCGGCCCGGAACATGTCGACCAGCGTGCCGGCGTCGATCGGATCGATATGCTGTGCATAGAGCGGCAATTTGGCGGCGGCGAGCGGGCCGGAGATGCGGGCATGCACGGCCTTCAGCCTGCGGATGGCGGTGAACAGGCCAAGCGTGCCGCCGCCCGCCGCCTCGATCAGGGAGCGATAGGCGCCCGATAAAGAAGCGATATTGCCGCGCTGAATGTCGGTGACGATCAGGACCTTTGCGTTCGTTGCGTAGTCGAACGGGCTGTCCGCCTGAAACCTGCGCGCGGGCAGCGCCAGATGATTTGCGCCCGTCCGCATTTCGGATGTGCGCCAGTCGGCATCCTCTGGCGCGTCATCATCCAGAACCTTGCCGCGCAGGGTTGCGGAGGTGACGACGACACCGTGCGCGCGTTCCAGAACCGCGCCCGCCAGTGGCTTTGTCGGGTCCAGCCAGTGACGGCGCAGGCCCATATCATATTCGCGCCCCTCGTGGCGGTCGAGCGCCAGCCAATCCACGAAATTCGGATCGGGCGGACCGCCCAGCCGCGCCAGCAGCGCGATCCAGCCGTTCAAGGTTTGCATGCGCCATTCCATGCCGCCCAGCGCGCCCTCGACGCGTGCGCGGTCGGATCCGTCAAGCCAGTCGGGCGCCTCCTCCAGCAGGGAAATGAGCCGTGCCGATAGCGCCCGCAGGGGGACGGCAAGCTGTTCCAGCGCCTGTTGAGCGATCCCGGCGGCCTCCACCAGCCGTGGCGGCAGGTCGGCGACCTCGCATTCCAGACCATATCCGGCCTCATTGGGTTTTGCCCGCGCGAGGACGGCCCCCCGAACCTCTGCCAGCAGGGTCTCTATCGGCCCATATGGGTCGCCCTCCCCAATGCGCTTCAGCCAATTGTCGGCGGGCAGACAGCGGGCACGTTCCAGCGCGTCTTCCAGCAGGTTCGCACCTTCCTCCTCAAAGGCGACGAGATCGCCCAGACGTGCCGTCAATCCGCGGCGGCGACCCTTGGTTTTCTTTTCCGGCCCGACGATCCAGCGGCGCATCTCTATGGCTTCGGAGCCGGTCAGGTGCAGGGCAAAGGTCGAATCCGCCGCGTCGAACAGATGATGCCCCTCGTCAAAGACGATGCGGGTGAGGCCCTGCCCCTCCGACTTGCCGCGCGCGGCGTTCACCATGACAAGGGCGTGATTGGCGATGACGAGATCGGCATCGGCGCTGGCCCGGGCGGCGCGCTCGATGAAGCAGCGGCGATAATGCGGACAGGCGGCATAGACGCACTCGCCGCGCCGGTCGGTCAGCGCCATCTGGGCGGTGCGTCCGAACAATCCGGCCAGCCAGCCGGGCAGGTCGCCGCCCACCATGTCGCCGCCAGCCGTGAACCGCGCCCAGCGTTCGACCAGGCGGGCATAGATCGCCGCGCGGCCAGCAAAGCTGCCCTGCACCGCGTCTTCCAGGTTCAGGAGGCAGAGATAGTTTTCGCGCCCCTTGCGAACGACGGCCTTTACCTTGCGGACGGCAGGGTCGGGATAAAGCTTTACCGTTTCGGCATCCAATTGCCGCTGCAGCGCCTTCGTATAGGTGGACAGCCAGACGGTACCGTTCGATCGTTCCGCCCATTCCGATGCCGGCGCAAGATAGCCGAGCGTCTTGCCGATGCCGGTGCCCGCCTCCGCCAGTACCATATTGGGGGCGCCCTCCACCTCCCTGGGGTCGAAGGCGCGGCTGACGGCGGCGGCATAGTCGCGCTGGCCGGTGCGTACCTCTGCACCGGCGCCAGTCAGGTGCGACAGCCGCGCGGCGACCGCCGCCCGATCCAGAGTGACCGTCCTGGGCCGGTCGGGGGGCGGCGATTCCTCCCATTTCGGCAGGCTTGTGAAGATGGAGCGTTCCGGTCGGGGCGGCTCGCCAAGTGCCTGCAGGATTGCCGGCGCCCAGGGCCAGCGCATGCGGGACAGCGCCTGTGCGGCGCCCCATGCCCCCTCCCGCGCGTACCAGTCCGGCGCCTTTATCTGGGCAAGCAGCCGCGTCGCCATGTCGCGTAAGGCCGCCGCTTCCGCCGCCCCGCCGTCCGGTGCGGGCATGTTCAGGAAATGCGACAGGCCGCCAATGGTGGGAACCGCAAAGCGCGCCGGGTTCACGAAGGCGAAGAGTTCCAGAAGGTCGAGGCCGGAAACCTCGGCATAGCCGAGCTTTGCCGATAATACCGGCGCATTGAGGATGATGACGGGCGTGTCGGTCAGCATTCGCACGGCATCCGCGCGATCCAGCCTGTGTGCCCCGCCCGCATCCGCAACCCACAGGCCATCGAGTGACGCCACGAGCGCCGGGTGCGGCAAAGACGTCATCGTGCCAGGATCATAAGGGGAACGGGCATAAGGACGACTTGGCGACGGAGGGCGCCAAAGGCAAGCGCTCAGCGGTCAGAGAGAGACCGGAACAGCTCTGCCTGGAAAACGCTGTAATAGATTGCCAGCACCGCGGCCACGCCGCTGGTCAGGAGGCCGGTCAGCAGGCCTGGCTCCTCCCCATCCACGAGACTACCGACTAATACGCCGACGGAGGAACCGATCAGCAGGAATAGCGCCAGGATGGCAAGCGCGGCCATGGTGGGCAGCCAGACCTGTGGCCCGCGTGTAAGATCCCAGCTGCGCCCGATATTCTCGACCACTCCCCCACCCGCGCCGACAAAGGCGGGCAGCGCGATGGCGAATCGTGCGGCAAGAAAAAGACCGGGAATGACGAGCGCCAGCATGCCGGCGAACGTCGCCGCACCGGTCAGAACCATGATGCCCAGGGCGGGCAAATAAAGTGCCGGGGTGCTGCGCAGGGCGTTTCCATCGCTGCGTTCCGGGTTGAGCGCCAGCAACAGGATGGCGATCTGGCCATAGAGGCCGATGGCGCTGACGATGAATAGCGGCAAAGCGATGTCGTAGCGGCTGAAATCCTGCACGGTTTCCGGCGCGGGTGCCAGAAATGCGGCCGCCAGCTGGGGCAGGAAGGTGAAGGCGGCGGCAGGAAGGGCATAGCGGGACAGATTCCGCGCGACGTTTGCGGTGGTCGCCTGCCAGACCTTGCTGATGGAAAAGGACATAAGGCGCTGCCTAGCGGTGCGGCGAAAAGAAACAAGTTCGCCGCGGCGACTCGGTCGTTGACTCACGCCGCCCACTCGCGCAAATCCGACCATGCCGTCGGACCCCGGTCCGGCATCCCGCGCGGGAGAGGCGTTGGCCCGGTTTCGGGTACTTCGCCGCCGAAGGAGCAAGCCTTCCCCCGGAATCTCTCAGGCGCACAGGACCGTGCGTGGATGCAAGCAAACGGCACTCTGGAAAAGCCCCACGCGATGTGAGGCTACCGACGGCGTAAGCGCTCCTCATTAAAGAGGACGCGAAACTCTCAGGTTCCGCGACAGAGGGGGAAGACCGGTGTGCCGCTGCCATCTAAGGCGGCATGACGAGTCGAAACTGTTGCAAGTGGAACCCGATGACCGAAGCCGATCACTCCGAATTGAAGATGCTGCCCCTGGATGCCCTGCACCGGGAGCTTGGCGCAAAAATGGTGCCCTTTTCCGGGTTCGAAATGCCGATCCAATATGAGGACGGCATCATTGCCGAGCATCTTTGGACCCGGTCCCGTGCCGGGCTGTTCGACGTCAGCCACATGGGACAGCTGGAAGTGCGCGGGAAGGACGCGGCAAAGGCGCTGGAGGCGCATATGCCGGGCGACTTCATCGGCCTGAAGGAGGGTCGGCTGCGCTATTCCATGCTGCTGGACGACAATGGCGGCATATTGGACGATCTGATGGTCACGCGGCGCGCGGATCATTTCTACATCGTCGTCAATGGCGCGATGAAGAAGGCGGATATCGCGCATCTGACGCGGCATCTGCCCGCCAGTATCGAGGTGAAGGAACGTGCCGACCTGGCGCTGCTCGCCCTGCAAGGCCCGAAGGCCGCGGCCGTGCTGGAGCGTCTGGGCGCTGAGGTGGGCCTGATCACCTTCATGCGCGGGTCCGAGGTGCGCGTGCGCGGTGTTGAAATGTGGATATCCCGTTCCGGCTATACCGGCGAGGATGGCTTTGAAATTTCACTGCCTGTGAAGAATGCCGCCGGCCTGGCGCGCCTGCTGCTGAAGGACAAGGACGTGAAGCCGGTCGGGCTGGGCGCACGCGATTCCCTGAGGATGGAAGCGGGCCTGCCATTATATGGGCATGACCTGAGCCGGATGTCGACGCCCATTGAGGCGGGCCTGACCTTCGCCGTTTCGAAGCGGCGCAAGATGGAAGGCGGCTTTGCCGGTTTTGCCCGCATCGACCGCCAGATCAAGGAGGGGACGAAGGTTCGCCGCGTCGGCCTGAAGATCGACGGCCGTCTGCCCGCGCGCGAAGGCGCGGGAGTGTTCGCCGGCGAGCGCAAGACGGGCGTGCTGACGTCGGGCGGCCATGCCCCCTCCGTCGGCGGCCCTATCGCCATGGCCTTTGTCGCGTCGGAAGATGCCGGCGACGGTACCAAATTGCAGGTCGAGGTCCGTGGCAAGCTGCTCGACGCCACCGTCGTGCCCATGCCCTTCGTCCCGCACAATTACGTCCGCTGAAGGGAGAGATGATGAGCGTTTATTATACCGAGGACCATGAGTGGGTCAGCGTCGAGGGCGATACCGGCATTGTCGGCATTACCGATTACGCGCAAAAGCAGCTGGGCGATGTCGTCTTCGTCGAACTGCCGGATGTCGGCAAGGTGCTGGACCAGGGCGCCGAGGCGGCCGTGGTTGAGTCCGTAAAGGCAGCGTCCGAAGTCTATGCGCCGGTATCGGGCGAGGTGATGGAGGCGAATGAGGCCCTACAGGACGACCCCGCCATCGTGAATGCCTCGCCGGAAGAAAATGGCTGGTTCGTGAAGCTGTCCCTGTCCGACAAGAGCCAGCTCGACGAACTGATGGATCAGGCTGCCTATAAAGCGTTCGTGAAGACGCTTTGAACCCTCCGATGGATACCCTTGTCCGCCCGTATCTGCCTGTTCCGGTCCGCTGCACGCGATGACCGGCGCCGCTCAGACCTGGGATGCGAATGCCTATGCCCGCGACGCGGCCTTCGTGCCGGCGCTGGGCAAGGCCGTGCTGGAGCTGCTCGATGCGGCGCCGGGCGAACGCATTCTGGATCTGGGCTGCGGCGACGGCGTGCTGACCCAGCGGCTGGCGGCGGCGGGCGCCGATGTTTTCGGCGTCGATGCCGATGCGGGCATGGTCAGCGCCGCGACAGCAAAGGGTCTGAACGTCGCAGTGGGCGATGGCCAGACGTTGAATTATGGTGCGGAATTCGATGCTGTTTTCTCGAACGCCGCGCTACATTGGATGCCCGACCATGCGGCCGTCTATCGCGGTGTGTTCCGTGCCCTGAAGCCCGGCGGTCGCTTTGTCGCGGAATGTGGCGGACATGGCAATATCGCCGCCATTCGCACGGCATTGAGGGCCGTTCTGGCACGGCGGGGGCTGGCATCGCCCGATGTGCAGACCTATCCCACCGCGCTTCTTGCCGCGCGCCAGTTGGAAGTAGCTGGGTTTTCGGTGGAAAGCTGCGCGGTGATACCGCGCCAGACGCCGCTTCCCACCGGCATGGCCGCGTGGCTGACCACGTTCCGCCATGGCTTCCTGCCCGAAGCGGAACGCGATGAGGTCGTCGGCGAAGTGGTCGATCTGCTGCGACCGTCACTGTGCGACGCCGATGGAAACTGGATGGCTGACTATGTCCGCCTGCGGTTTCGGGCGGTGAAACATGGCTGAACCGCGCGGGCGACCCGGCCCCTTTCTTTCACCACCGGCGGCGGATGATTGCCGCACGCCGCGCACCCAATCGATCAACATCATCCCCGCCCTTTGCGGCGTGGGAAAAGTAGAGGCCCGATGAGATACCTGCCCCTTACCCCAGACGACAGGCAGCAAATGCTGTCCGCCATTGGCGCCAAGGATATCGACGCGCTGTTCCGCGACGTGCCGCAAAGCGCGCGTCTGGACGGACCGATTGGCGATTTGCCGCTGCACGCGCCTGAAATGAGCGTCGAGCGCGATCTGGCGCGCATGGCGGCACGCAATCTGACTGCGTCGGACACGCCGTTCTTTCTGGGCTGCGGTGCCTATAAGCATCATGTTCCCGCCAGCGTCGATCATCTGATCCAGCGCGGGGAGTTTCTGACCAGCTATACCCCCTATCAGCCGGAAATCGCACAGGGGACGCTGCAATATCTGTTCGAATTCCAGACACAGGTCGCCCGCCTGACCGGCATGGATGTGGCGAACGCGTCGATGTACGACGGGTCGACCGCCTGTGTCGAAGCGATCTTTATGGCGCGGCGCGTTACCCGGCGGAAAAAAGCGCTGATTTCCGGCGGCGTGCATCCACACTATGTTCACGTCGCGCAGACGCTGACGCATTTCACGGACGACGAAGTGGAGGCGCGCCGCCCGGTGCTGACCGAGGGCGCGCCGGGCGACGATCTGGACGGACTGATCGCAGCGGTCGATGGGGATACGAGCTGCGTTGTCGTGCAGAATCCGAACCTGTTCGGCCATGTCGCCGACCTTTCCCCGCTGGCCGCGAAGTGCCGCGAACATGGCGCGCTGCTGGTGGTCGTGGTGACCGAGATGGTCTCGCTTGGGGCGATCCAATCACCGGGAGAGATGGGCGCGGACATTGTCGTCGGCGAAGGCCAGTCGATCGGCGGTGGCCTGAATTTCGGCGGGCCCTATCTGGGCCTGTTTGCCTGTAACCAGAAACATGTCCGTCAGATGCCGGGGCGCCTGTGCGGCGAAACCGTCGATGCAGAGGGCAAGCGCGGCTTCGTGCTGACCCTGTCGACGCGGGAGCAGCATATTCGCCGCGAAAAGGCGACGTCGAACATCTGTACGAATAGCGGCCTGATGGCGCTGGCCTTTACGATCCACATGAGCCTGCTGGGGGAGGCGGGGCTGCGCAAGCTTGCCGCGCTGAACCATGCCCGCGCCTGTCAGGTGGCGGACCGCCTGGCGAAGGTGGAGGGCGTGACGTTGCTGAACGACGCGTTTTTCAATGAATTCACGATCAGGCTGACGCGTGAGGCGCGGCCGCTGATCCGCCGAATGGCGGATGACGGTATTCTGGGCGGCGTGGCGCTGGGCCGCCTTTATGAAGATGATGGCAGCATCGAGAATTGCGTGACGCTGGCCGTGACAGAAACGGCCACCGACGAGGATGTGAACGCCCTGGTGGCCGCCTATGAGGGCGCGGCGTCGTGAGCGTGCGGACAGACAAAATGATGATTTCGATCGAGGATAAGGCAACATGCTGAAGAACGGACGCCAGACCAGCCCCGGCAGCGTGACCGAAAACGCGCCGCAGACATTTACCGGCAATCGCGCATTGATGCTGGACGAACCGCTGATCTTTGAGATTGCGGGGCCGAAGACGACCGGCGTCGACCTGATGGACGTGCCGCAGGTCGAAACGCGGCTGGGCGGGCTGGAGCGCAACCGCGAGATCGGACTGCCGGGCTTGGCAGAGCCGGAGGTGGTGCGCCATTATACCCGCCTCAGCCGCATGAACTATGCCATCGACATGGGCATTTTCCCGCTGGGGTCGTGCACCATGAAGCACAATCCCCGGCTGAACGAGAAGCTGGCGCGCCTGCCGGGATTTGCGGACATCCATCCGTTGCAGCCGGCGCAGTCGGTGCAGGGCGCGCTGGAGCTGATCGACGAATTGGCGACATGGCTGAAGAAGCTGTGCGGCATGCCGGAAGTGTCCATGTCGCCAAAGGCGGGCGCGCATGGGGAACTGTGCGGCATGCTGGCGATCCGCGCTGCGCATGAAGCACGGGGCGAGGCCCGCAAGGTGGTGCTGGTGCCCGAATCCGCGCATGGCACGAACCCGGCGACGGCGGCCTTTTGCGGCTATGAGGTCGACGCCATTCCGGCGACGCCCGAGGGTCGGGTGGACCTGGCCGCGCTGAAGGCGAAACTGGGCCCGGATGTTGCGGGCGTGATGATCACGAACCCCAATACCTGTGGCCTGTTCGAGCCGGAACTGGCCGAGATTTCCGAGGCGGTCCATCAGGCGGGCGGCTATGTCTATTGCGACGGCGCCAATTTCAACGCCATCGTCGGCAAGGTGCGGCCGGGCGATCTGGGCATCGATGCGATGCACATCAATCTGCACAAGACCTTCTCTACGCCGCATGGCGGCGGCGGTCCGGGTTCCGGGCCGGTTGTTTTTTCCGAGGCCCTGGCCCCTTATGCGCCGCTGCCCTTTGTGCGGAAGGCTGGCGATATGCTGGAGCTGGTCGAGGAGGAGCAGGCGCGCACGGGCAGCCATTCCGACAGTTTTGGCCGCATGGTCGCGTTTCATGGGCAGATGGGCATGTTCGTCCGTGCGCTCAGCTATATGAAATCGCACGGCGCCGACGGGCTGAGGCAGGTGGCCGAAGATGCGGTGCTGAACGCCAATTACATCCTGCGCCGGCTGGAGGGCGAACTGACCGCGCCCTTCGCGGCGTCAGGCCCGTGCATGCACGAGGCGCTGTTCAGCGACGAATGGCTGGAGGACACCGGGATCACCACGCTCGACCTCGCAAAGGCCATGATCGACGAGGGCTATCATCCGATGACCATGTATTTTCCGCTGGTCGTTCACGGCGCCATGCTGATCGAGCCCACGGAAACGGAATCGAAGGCAGGGCTGGACCGCTTTATCGAAACCATCCTGGCCCTTGCCGGTGCGGCAAAGGCGGGCGACGTGGAGCGTTTCAAGGAAGCGCCATTCTATGCGCCGCTGCGCCGCCTCGACGAAACCGCCGCCGCGCGGAAACCGATTCTGACCTGGACGGAGCCGGATCTGGCGGAGGCTGCCGAATAGCGGCGGCCGTCGCCCGCCCCCGTCATTCGTGCAAATCGTATTCGCCCAGCTTCCGGTAAAGCGTCGAGCGGCCAATGCCCAAACGGCGGGCGACTTCACTCATCTTTCCGCGATAATGCCGCAATGCAATCTGGATGTGCGCGGATTCGAGTTCTGCCAACGACACCACATGCCCCTCGCCGTCCACGGCCTTGTGCATGGCGCTGGACAGCATTGACGCAGCGCTGTCGGGCGGTGAGCCCAGCGGTGCATCGGGTGCCGAAGGCGGTGGCGAAAGCGTATCGACGGGGTGCTTTGTCGCCGCCGCGACGGCGCGCGGGATGACGAAGGTGCCGCTTTGCCGGGCAAGTTCGGGAAAGTCCCTGAGGCCCAGGCACCCCCCCTCGCAAAGAACGCCCGCGCGGAAGATCGCGTTTTGCAACTGGCGGACATTGCCCGGCCAGTCGTAGGACGACAGCAGCGCCATGGCGCTTGAATCGATCTCACTGCAGGAAATGTCGCCTTCATCGTGCAATTGCCGGGCGAAGTAGCGGGCCAGCGCGGGAATATCGGCCCGCCGCTCGCGTAGGGGCGGAATGGTGATCGGTACGACGCCCAGTCGGTAATAGAGATCCTCCCGGAAACGACCGGCCGCCACCTCTTCGCGCAGATCGCGATTGGTCGCCGCGACGATACGCACGTCGACGGTTTGATGACCGCTTCCCCCCACAGGCTCGATCTGGCCGGTCTGAAGCGCCCGCAGCAGCTTTACCTGCGCGTCCAGCGGCAATTCGCCGATCTCGTCCAGGAACAGCGTACCGCCATCCGCCTCGACGAACTTGCCGGCATGTTTTCCCGTGGCACCGGTAAAGGCACCTTTTTCATGGCCGAACAGTACGGATTCGACCAGATTGGCTGGAATGGCGCCGCAATTGACGATCACCAGCGGCTTTTTCGCGCGGGGCGAGGCGTCATGGATCGCATTGGCGATGACTTCCTTGCCTGTACCGCTTTCGCCGCCAATCAGAACCGGGACGTTGCGCTCCGCTGCCTTTGCCGCGACCTTCAACACTGCGCGAAATGCCGGTGCATCGCCGACGATGTCGGGAAAATTGCTGGATATTGGCAGTTTTTCGGTGAGGGGGCGCAGCTCTCCCCCATCGGCCCTGCCCGACATGGCACCGTCAAGCGCCGCGGCGATCTTGTCCGGATCTGCCGGCTTCAGCAGGAAATCGGTCGCCCCGGCGCGCATCGCCTCTATGGCGACCTTTACCGTGGAATGCGCCGTCAGCATGATAACGGGCAGGTCCGGTCGATCAGGGCGCAGAGATTGCAGCATTTCAAGCCCGCTCATGTCCGGCATGGAATGATCGAGAATGACGGCGCCGATTTCGCCATTGGCCCGCGCGAGTGTCTTGAGGCCGGAAACGCCACATTCCGCCTCGTATGTTTTATACCCCTCGCGCTCTGCGATCATGCGCAAAAGCATGCGCTGGGCAGGTTCGTCGTCGACAATAAGTACGTGTGAAGCTGTTTTAGACATACGATAGAGTGGCCCCTCTTGAAGGCTAGATGGCGCCCCTGAAGTTAAGATCATGCTAAAATGTCGCGGCTTTCACTTCACTTGAATGTCGAATTTGGTAAAGGGGCTGCGGACATTTGAAGGGACCCCAAGGATCATGAGCCCGCAGAAACCCTACACCGCGAAAGCGATGAAGGACCACGCCACCACCTATTTTGGCTTCAAGTCGTTGATGAAATGGTCAATCGGCGGCATCGTCATCGTACTTCTCGGCCTTGCGATCTTCGTCGCATAAATGCGGATTGCCGTCCTGAACGATGCGGGCGGAGGCGAGCCACGCGTGGCCGCAACGCCCGAGACCGTGAAAAAATTCACCGGTCTGGGCGCGACGGTGGCGGTGGAAACCGGCGCCGGAACCCAGGCGGGACTTTCCGATGCGGATTTCGAGGAGGCCGGTGCAGAGATCGCACCGACGCGCGCGGCGGCCGTCAGCGGCGCCGAGGCGATCCTTGCCGTGCGGGCGCCGGAGGCGGCTACGCTGGCCGGTGCCGCTAGGGGCGCCATCGTCTGCGGCATCCTGAACCCGATGCAGGCGCGCGACACGCTGGACGCCTATGCCAATGCCGGGCTGACCGCCATGGCGATGGAATTCATGCCGCGGATCACGCGCGCGCAATCCATGGACGTGCTGTCGTCGCAGTCCAATCTGGCCGGATATAAGTCGGTACTGGACGCCGCGGCGGAATATGGCCGCGCCTTTCCCATGATGATGACGGCGGCGGGCACGATTTCCGCGGCCAAGGTGTTTGTCATGGGTGTGGGCGTCGCCGGCCTGCAGGCCATTGCCACCGCACGCCGGCTTGGCGCGCAGGTCAGTGCGACCGACGTGCGCGCGGCGACACGGGAACAGATCGAATCCCTGGGTGCCAAGGCGATCTTCGTCGAGGATGTCGCGGGCATCGAGGGCGAGGGTACGGGCGGCTATGCCAGCGAAATGTCGGAGGAATACAAGGCGGCGCAGGCAAAGCTGGTTTCCGACCATATCGCCAAGCAGGATATCGTCATCACAACGGCTTTGATCCCCGGGCGACCCGCGCCGCGCCTGGTATCGGACGCACAGCTGCAGAGCATGAAACCGGGATCCGTGCTGGTCGACCTGGCGGTCGAGCAGGGCGGCAATGTCGAGGGCGCGCAGGCGGGCGAAATCGTCCGGGTGCACGGTGTCAGGATCATCGGCCACCGCAACGTCCCCGGCCGCCTGGCCGAGGTCGCCAGTCAGCTTTACGCACGCAATCTGTGGAATTTCCTGTCCGCCTTCTGGGACAAGGAAGCGAACACGCTGGTCTGGCCGGACGACGACGAAATCGTGCAGGGTGTACGCGTCACGCACGGCGGCACCGTCGGCAATGCACGGCTGGACGCCTGATGGGTCTGTTCAGTTCGCATGAGGTTAGCAATCAGGAAGTGGTCGAGAAATTCGGCCAGCACCTGTTGCAGGGCGAGGATGTACTGGCCGCGTTCAAGACGGTGCGGGACATCGCTTTCCTGACCAACTTCCGGTTTGTCCTGATCGATGTGCAGGGCCTGACTGGCAGCAAGGTCGAGGTGATGAGCATCCCCTATAAGTCGATCGTGCGTTTCAGCGTGGAGAGCGCCGGAACGCTCGACCTGGACACCGATCTGAAAATCTGGGTTTCCTCCTACGAGCATCCCTTCGAGCTGAAAATTTCCCGGAAAAGTGACCCGGCGGCGATACAGAGGCTGCTGGCAGAGCGCGTTCTCGGCGTGAAGTGAAAGGACGCACATGGACTTTATTTCAATCCTGTCGATCTTCGTGCTTGCCTGCTTTGTGGGCTATTACGTCGTCTGGTCGGTAACGCCGGCGCTTCACACGCCGCTGATGGCGGTCACCAATGCGATTTCGTCGGTCATTATCGTCGGCGCGCTGATTGCCAGCGCCGCAGCCGGTGTCGCATCCGCAAAATGGCTGGGGCTGATCGCGGTCGCGTTGGCCAGCGTCAACATTTTCGGTGGCTTTGCCGTCACGGCGCGCATGCTGGCCATGTATAAGAAGAAGCCGAAAAAGACGCCCGCCGCTGCGAAGGCGGAAGGATAAATCATGGAGCATGTCGTCACCACGCCCGCATGGGCGCTGATCGCCTATCTGATTTCCGGCGTCCTGTTCATTCTGGCACTGCGCGGGCTATCGTCGCCCGATACCAGCCGCGCAGGCAACCGCTATGGCATGGCCGGCATGCTGATCGCGGTCGTCACGACGCTGGTATCGCACGAGCTGGCGGGCATTCTGGAAATTGCCATTGCCATCGCCATTGGCGGCGCGGCTGGCCTGATCATCGCGCGCAAGATCGCGATGACGGACATGCCGCAACTGGTGGCTGCGTTTCACTCGCTCGTCGGTCTTGCCGCCGTGCTGGTGGCGCTGGCCGCTTGGTTGAATCCTGCGGCGTTCGGCATTGCCGACGCGGTCGGTCAGATTTTTGCCGTCAGCCGCGTGGAGCTGGCCCTTGGTGCGGCCATCGGCGCGATCACTTTTTCCGGGTCGGTCATCGCCTTTGCGAAGCTGAACGGAAATATGTCGGGCGCGCCGATCATCCTGCCCGCCCGTCATGTCATCAATTTCGGCACGCTGGCCGCGATCCTGATACTGATCGCGCTATATGTGCTGGCACCTGCCGGCGGTGCGGGAGAGGGCTGGATGATCCCGGTCATCGTCCTTCTCAGCTTCATCATCGGTTTCCTGCTGATCATTCCCATTGGCGGCGCCGACATGCCGGTCGTCGTTTCCATGCTGAACAGCTATTCCGGCTGGGCGGCGGCGGCGATGGGGTTCACCCTGTCGAACAGCGCCATGATCATCACGGGCGCGCTGGTAGGCTCCTCTGGCGCGATCCTCAGCTATATCATGTGCCGGGCGATGAACCGCAGCTTCATCAGCGTCATCGCAGGTGGCTTTGGGCAGGATGCGGCGGCAACTGGCGGCGGCCCCGCCATTGACCGCCCCTACAAGACAGGCAGCGCCGACGACGCCGCGTTCCTCCTCAAGAATGCCGAGAAGGTCATCATCGTACCTGGCTATGGCATGGCCGTGGCACAGGCGCAGCATGTCCTGCGTGAAATGGGCGACATATTGGAAGAACAGGGCGTCGACGTGCGCTATGCCATCCATCCGGTCGCGGGCCGGATGCCGGGGCACATGAACGTCCTGCTGGCAGAGGCGAACGTCGATTATGAAAAGGTGTTCGAACTGGAGGACATCAACAGCGATTTCGGCCAGGCCGATGTCGCCTTTGTCATCGGTGCGAACGATGTCACCAATCCGGCGGCAAAGACCGACAAGACGTCCCCCATTTACGGCATGCCGATCCTGGACGTGGAAAAGGCGGCAACGACCCTGTTTATCAAGCGATCAATGGGCGGCGCCGGCTATGCTGGCGTAGAAAACGAACTGTTTTTCCGCGACAATACCATGATGCTGCTGTCCGACGCGAAGAAGATGGTCGAGGAAATCGTCAAGAGTTTGTGAGTTTGTCGACGCTTGTCACGCGGACGGCACCAATTGCTCGCAACTGCGTTGTGGCCCTGCAAAGGAGACGATTCATGAAACGCACTTTTTCCCTGCTCGCCCTGGGTACCGGCCTGACCCTGGTGGCCGCCTGCGCCGACCCTATGGGTGATGGCATGCAGACTGGCGCCGCCGACGACAGCGCAGCCATGGAGGATACATCCCCGGGAGAAGTCGGCTATGCGAACCTGACGACGGCTGAGGGAAGTGCGGTGGGACGCGCCGTGTTCACAGAGACGGATGCAGGCGTCGACGTGGATGCCCAATTGACGGGAATGGCGCCCGGCGTTCATGCCGTGCACGTCCATCAGACCGGAACCTGTACGCCCCCGGACTTCACCAGCGCCGGCGGCCATTGGAACCCCACCAATCAGCCGCATCCCCAGCATAAGGGCGATCTCGGCAATGTGACGGTCGATGCCAGCGGCGGTGCGCAGCTGACGGCGACCATTGACGATGTCAGCCTGAATGGCGGCACGGTGCCCATGCTGGACAGCGATGGTGCGGCCCTGATCGTGCACATGAATGCCGACGACATGGTCAGCCAGCCGTCTGGCGATGCAGGCGCGCGTATGGCGTGTAGCCCGATCACGACTGGATAATCCGCGTGGCAAAGGCAGAACCCTTCAATATCGACAATCAGGCGTTCGAAGATATTGCGCGCCAGCTGAACCGCGACGGTGTCGACCCGAAATCTCCGGCAGCGGTTCGCGCCCGGCTGGAGGTTCTGGAGACGATCCTGGAAAAGGCGATACGCCTTCCCTTTCACCTGCCGGTGATCGGCAATCGCATCGGACTGGATTCGATATTGGGGTTCGCGCCCGTGGTGGGCGACATTATCGGCGGCCTGCTGTCCAGCTACATGATCTGGGAAGCGCGCAATCTGGGCATGTCGAAATGGCAATTGGCTAGGATGGGCGGGAACACGGTGTTCGACACCGCCATAGGTTTCGTCCCGTTTATTGGCGACGCGGCCGACGTGCTGTTCCGTTCCAACACGAAAAACCTTCGTATCGTCAGGAAGCATCTGGATAAGCATCATCCGGAGACCGCCATCATCGATGGCGATACTCTATGAGACTGTGAGGGGTGGAGTTGCAGGGACCGGTTGCCGCTGCCACAAGATGAGGCATGCGTGAAAAGGAACTCCGCCTCGCACTGATATGCTATGGCGGCATCAGCCTGGCCGTCTACATGCACGGAATCACGCGGGAAGTATGGAAGCTGCTGCGCGCCTCCCGCGCCTTGATGGCGGGCGAGCCTCGTCCTGACGACGATACCGAGGCAATTTATTACGATCTGTTGTCGCGCGTGCATGAACATGTGCGCTTGCGCGTCATCGTGGATATCGTGGCCGGTGCCTCTGCTGGCGGGATCAACGGCATATTTCTGGCCGAGGCGATTTCGTCCGGACGCTCGCTCGATCCCCTGGTCGACCTGTGGCTGGACAAGGCCGACATCGACGAATTGCTTGACCCCGATGCGAAAATGGGGACGCGCATGACGAAGATCCTGTCGCCAGCCTTGCTGCTATACCTGCGCCGTACGCGCACCGCCGATTTTACCGACGAGGTGATCGAGGTCGATGCCAAGGCGGAGGTGGAGCAGAAGCTGTCCCGGTTCGTGCGCTCTCGCTGGTTCCATCCGCCCTTTTCCGGCAAGATCTTTACCGGGTTCCTGCTGGATGCGCTGGAGGCGATCCGGTCAAGTCCCGCCGGACCACCCCTGCTGCCGAACGGCCAGCCACTGGACCTGTTCGTGACGGTCACGGATTTCGCGGGGCACCCGGAGCGGCTGCGGCTGCACAGTCCCCGTCAGGTCATCGAAACCGAACATCGCAAGATCATCGCGTTCCGCGACGAGGGCGCGCGGGGCAGCGAGCGGCGTATTGCCGAGGTCCCGAGTCTGGCGTTCGCGGCGCGCGCGACGGCAAGCTTTCCGGGCGCCTTCCCGCCATTTCAGGCGCGGGAGATGGATGCGGTGCTGGATAGCCGGGAAACGGGCTGGGACGAACGAGAGAGCTTCTTGCAGCGGGTGTTCCCGAACCGCGCGGAAGCAAATGTTCGCGAAACGGCACCCTTGTTGGATGGATCCATCCTCAATAACGCGCCGTTCCGGCCCGCCATCGGCGCGCTGCGCAACCGTCCCGCGCATCGGGAAGTGGATCGACGCTTCGTTTACATCGATCCGAAGCCGGGCGTCAGGTCGATCGGCGCGCGGCGACGCAATTTCGAGGATAACGAGCCGCCGGGCTTCTTCACCACGATCCTGCGGTCGCTGAGCGATATTCCGCGTGAACAGCCTATCCGCGACGATCTGGAAGCGCTGCAGGGGTTCAGTCGCCGCGTGCGCCGGATGCACCACGTCCTTGCCGGTATATCGAAATCGACGAGCGCGGAGACGAGTGCCGCGCTGGGCGCGCGCACCTTCGCATCGAAACCGTCACCTGCGAAGCTGTCGGCGTTACGCGATCAGGCAAATGCCGCCGCCGTGGACCGGGCGGGCTATGCCTACCCAGGCTACGCCCATTTGAAGCTCGCGGAAATCGTGGAGACGATGGCGGGGACGCTGGCGCAATTGGGCGGCCACGTCGAGCCTGGCCCCATGGAAGATGTCCGCAAGGCGCTGTGGAACTGGGCGCGGCGAAACGGGATCGACGAAATCACCCGCACGGTGAAACCGAAACTCGCCGCAAAAGACAATTATGTGCGCTTTTTGCAGCGCTATGATCTTGGCTTTCGGACGCGGCGCCTGCGCTATGTCATTCGTCAGTTGGGAAATCTGATCGACAGGCAGGGACCGGATCTGCGCGAGGCGGGCGAGCGTGCCAAGGCTGGCCTGTTCGAAATGCTGGCGCCGTTCGTCGATCGGCGCAGCATAAGCCATTTCGGCGATGGCGTGCGCGCGGCGGCGGCGGACATATGGGCCGACCCGCACCATGCCGTCGCCAGATATGGCGACGCGCTTGGGCTGCAGGAACTCGACATATGCACCGATCAGCGCCTGTCGGAACTGTTGAACGGTGCCGATATGCCGGCCGCCATAAGGCGGACGCTGTTGCGCGCCTGGCTGGGTTTTTCATTCTATGACATTGCTACCTTTCCCATGCTGCAGGGGGAGGGGCTGGATGAATATGACGAGATCAAGGTCGATCGCATCTCTCCCAATGATGCGACCAGTATTCGTGCAGGCGGCGCGGAATCGACCCTGAAGGGCATCCGCTTCAACAGTTTCGGCGCGTTCTTCAGCCGTGCCTATCGCGAGAATGATTATCTGTGGGGACGCCTGCACGGGGCGGAGCGGCTGATCGATATCGTCCTGTCGACCCTGCCCGCAGAGGTGCGCCTGCCCGATAGCGAAATGGCTGACCTGAAACGGCGCGCCTTTCACACCATTCTGGATGTCGAGGAAGAACGGCTGACCAAGGTGCCGGACCTGATCGCGGCCATTCGCGCGGAGCTGGCTTAGCATAAACCGCAGGCTGACGTTGGCGGCGTGTCCGCATAGCCCAAGCAGCGCCCGTATCGTTGGAGGAATTGCATGATAAGCCTGCCCGGCCTGCTCGCCGCAAAACAGATGACCGACGGCGGTTTTCGTACCGAAATTCCGCCTGAATGGCAGCAAGGGCGCACGGCCTATGGCGGATTTTCCGCTGCACTGGCCTATGAGGCGGCGCGGGGGGCGGCGGATGACCTGCCGCCACTTCGTTCTGCGCAAATCAGCTTCGTGGGGCCGCTGTCCGGCACGGTGGAGATCACGGCAAAGCTGCTGCGCCGGGGCAAGAACGCCGCCTTCATCCAGGCGGATGTCGTCGGTGAAGCGGGCATCGGCCTGACCGGCACGTTCGTGTTCATGCGCGAGATGGAAAGTACGGTGCACCTGGCGGCGGACGCGCCGCCGCCGGATCATCCCCGGCCCGCGGCCGCGGAAGTGCCACAGGGGGTGGGGCCTGCCTTCGTCGGCATGTTCGACATGGGCGTGATGGAAACGGGGGCCGATGGCCGCCCGGCGGATATCGTGCGCTGGATAAGGCTGAAGGACAGGCAGCATCTGGACCCGATGACGGAACTGCTGGCGATCGGCGATGCGCTGCCGCCCGCCGCCCTGCCGCTAATGACGAAAGTTGCGCCCGTTTCTTCGCTGACCTGGATGTTCAACGCGTTGACGCCGAATCCCGTCAGCGCGGATGGCTGGTGGCTGTTGCGGTCCACCAGCGATCATATCGAACATGGCAATACCAGTCAGGACATGAGCATGTGGAATGCGGACGGGACACTGGTCGTCCGAGCGATGCAGTCGATTGCGCTATTCGGATAGGGCGGTCTAGGTGCTGTGGAGCGGACCGAAGCGAGAACCCAGGAGATTTTGCCCCCATGACGATCAGCATTCAAGATCCCGCCGCCCATGGCTTTGACGCCGAGCGGCTCGCCAGGGTCGATGATTTTCTGCGAGAGAATTATATCGACAGCGGACGGTTTCCTGGGGCGCAGCTGCTGGTCAGCCGCAACGGTGCGCCAATTCATTTTTCTACCCAAGGGTCGCTGCGGGAGGATGGCGAGGCGCTGAGGGAAGACGCGCTGTTCCGCATCGCGTCCATGACGAAGCCGATCACGTCCGCGATCTTCATGAGCCTGTTCGAAGAGGGCAAGGTCCAGCTGGATACGCCCGTCGCGAAAGTGCTGCCCGAGTTGAGGGATGTCGGGGTTCTGGCCAGCGGCGGTGCGGGGGTTCCGTTCGTGACCCAGCCCGTAAAGCGCCCCATGCAGATGGTGGACCTGCTGCGCCACACGGCAGGCTTTACCTACAGTTTTCAGCACAGGAGCGCGGTGGACCTGGCGCATCGCGAACTGAAGCTGGAGAACACCCACGGAAATTTCGATCTGGACGGATTCGTCCGCGAACTCGGCAAATTGCCGCTGGAATTCTCGCCCGGTGAGGGGTGGAACTATTCCATCGCCACCGACGTGCTGGGCGCGGTCATACAGCGACTGACGGACAAGCCATTGGACGAGGTGATGCAGGAGCGCATCTTTGCGCCCCTGGGAATGACCGATACCGGGTTTTTCGCGCGCCCCGACACGCTGGACCGCCTTACCGACTGCTGGTTCGTCGATCCTGAAAAGGGCAAGCGACTGTTCGACAGTCGCTCCAAAAGCGCATGGGCCGTGAAACCGAAGCTTTTGTCGGGCGGGGGCGGGCTGGTGGCCACCAGTGCCGATTATCACAGGTTCGCCCACGCAATGCTGAATGGCGGAGAGCTGGAGGGTGCACGCATCCTGAGCCCCAAGACCGTCGCCCTGATGACGGCCAATCATTTGCCGGGAGGCGTCGACCTGACACGGATTTCGAGGTCGCTATTTTCCGAAGCGAGCAATGAAGGCATCGGCTTTGGACTGGGTGTATCGGTCGTGATGAACCCGTCGACGACTCTCGTGCCGGGCAGTGTTGGGGAATATGGCTGGGGCGGGCTGTTCTCGACGGCCCTGATCATCGATCCAGTCGAAAGGCTGATCGTGATTTTCATGACCCAGATGGGCCCGTCAATGCAGTTCAACGTGCGTCGGGAGTTGAAGACGATGATTCACGCCGCCATGACGCAAAGCCATGCGTGAGAAGGCGCGATGGTTCGTCGTTTCGGGGAGGCATTGTGAATTTGGGGAGGTAACGCGCGCTTCGCCCCCCGTGCCATAGTCGCCCCGACCCTATTGGACAGCATTGGCCAGAGTTCCTGACGCGCAGCAATATTCATCATTGGAGACCTATCATGACCAGCCCCGTCCGCACCGAACTACATGAGGATGTTCTCGTCATCATCAGCGACAATCCGCCGGTAAACGCCCTTAGCGCGGCGGTGCGGCAGGGGCTGCAGGCCGGGATACGGGAGGGTGCGGAGAACGACGCCGTGAAAGCCATCGTCGTTCGCTGCGACGGGCGCACTTTTCACGCGGGCGCCGATATCACGGAATTCGGCAAGCCGCCGCAACAGCCCGGCCTGCCGGAATTGCTGGACGAGCTGGAGAAAGTGGCGAAGCCGACGATCGCTGCAATTCACGGGACCGCCCTGGGCGGCGGGCTGGAGGTCACGCTGGCCTGTAATTACCGCATTGCCGTCCCCTCGGCGAAGCTGGGCGTGCCGGAAGTGAAACTGGGCCTGCTGCCCGGCGCCGGCGGCACGCAGCGCCTGCCGCGTATTGTCGGGGTAGAGCAGGCACTGCAGATGGCGGTGTTCGGAAATCCGGTCTCTGCGGGTGCCGCAGAGAAAAGCGGCCTGGTCGACAAGGTCGTCGAAGGCGATCTGGCCGACGCGGCAATCGCCTTTGCACGGGAGGTCGCGTCGAAGGACGATCATCCCGTTTCCTCCACCCGAAACGACATGCTGCCCAATCTGGCCGAGGCCGATCGCATCCTTGAGGAATTCAAGCAGAAGAACGGCCGCAAAATCCGCGGTTTCGATGCCCCCGCCGCCAATATGCGCTGCATCCGCGCGGCGGTCGAACTGCCCTATGAGGAGGGCGTGAAGATCGAACGCGAAGAGTTCATGAAGCTGATGACCGGGGATCAGTCGAAGGCGCAGCGCCATTTGTTCTTTGCCGAGCGTCAGGCCGCGAAAATCGACGATGTGCCGGCCGATACGCCGCTGATCGATATTCAGAAGGTCGGCATTATCGGCGCCGGCACGATGGGCGGCGGCATCGCCATGAACTTCCTGTCGGCCGGTATCCCGGTGACGACCGTCGAAATGAGGCAGGAGGCGCTGGAGCGCGGCCGGGGCGTCGTCGGCAAAAACTATCAGGGGAACGTCAAGGGCGGCCGGATGACGGAAGCGCAGGCCAAGGGTGCCATGGACCTGTGGACGGGTACGCTCGATTATGCCGACCTCGCCGATTGCGATCTGGTCATCGAGGCCGTGTTTGAAAATATGGACGTGAAGAAGGAGGTCTTCCAGAAGCTGGACCAGCATGTGAAGCAGGGAGCGATCCTTGCCTCCAACACCTCCTATCTCGACATTGACGAGATCGCCGCCGCGACCGGACGGCCGGAATTCGTGGTCGGTACGCATTTCTTCAGCCCGGCCAATATCATGAAGCTGCTGGAGGTCGTGCGCGGCGAAAAGACGTCGAAAAGCGTCCTCGCGACCGTGATGAAGCTGGCCAAGAAGATCGGCAAGGTCGCCGTCGTTGCCGGTGTCTGTGACGGCTTTATCGGTAATCGTATGCTGAAGCCGCGTCAGGTGGAAGCGAACAAGCTGATCATGGAAGGGGCGAAGCCGTGGGATATTGACCGCGTCTTCGTCGAATTCGGCTTCCCGATGGGGCCGTTCCAGATGTCCGACCTGGCCGGACTGGATATCGGATGGCATCGTGACGAAAACCGCGTGGAAACCCTGCGCGACGAGCTGTGCGCCAAGGGCCGCTGGGGACAGAAGACCGGCAAGGGCTTCTACGATTATGACGAGAACCGCCGCGGTTCGCCGTCCGACGAGGTCGAGGCGATGATCGCCAAATGGGCCGAGAAGGAGGGCAAGGAACAGCGCCACATCTCTGACGAGGAAATCCGCGAACGCTGCCTCTACACCATGGTCAATGAGGGTGCGCGCATCTTGGAGGAAGGCATGGCACAGCGGGCGTCCGACATCGATGTGGTCTGGATCTACGGCTATGGCTGGCCGCGTTACACCGGCGGGCCGATGATGTGGGCCGACCTGACGGGGCTCGACAAAATCGTCGCAGGTTTGGAAAAACATGCCGCGGAAATGCCGGAATGGCCCATGTCCTCTCTACTTAAGGAGAAGGCCGCGTCCGGCGGTACCTTTAACTAGAAAACAGAATGGCGGTCCCCCCGACCACGCGTCGGGGGACCCATGTGAATGTTGGGGAGATATTGATGCCCGCTGCTGACGCCGATCTGGACAGCTTCCGCGCCGACACGCGCGCCTGGCTGGAGGAAAATTGCCCGCCCGAAATGCGTACGCCGATGAAGGGCGATGCGGACCAGTGCTGGGGTGGCCGCAACTTCACCTTTCAGTCCGACGCGCAGAAACTGTGGCTGGAGCGGATGGCGGCAAAGGGTTGGACGGTGCCGGACTGGCCGACCGAATATGGCGGCGGGGGCCTCAGCCGCGAAGAGACCAAGATATTGCGGCAGGAGATGGCGCGTCTTGGCGCGCGGTTGCCGCTGTCAAGCTTTGGCATATGGATGCTGGGCCCGGCGCTGCTGAAATATGGCACGGAGGCGCAGAAGCAGGAACATCTGCCGCCTATCGCGCGCGGGGAAATCCGCTGGTGCCAGGGCTATTCCGAGCCGGGCGCAGGCAGTGACCTTGCCGGGTTGCAGACGCGGGCGGTCGATGCCGGTGACCATTATGTCATCAACGGCCAGAAAGTGTGGACCAGCTATGCCGACAAGGCGGACTGGATTTTCTGTCTGGTACGCACCAACCCCGATGCGCCGAAGCACCAGGGCATCAGCTTCATTCTGTTCGACATGGACCAGCCCGGGGTGGAGCCGAAACCGATCCGCCTGATTTCAGGGTCCAGCCCCTTCTGCGAGACCTTCTTCACCGACGCCCGCGCGGAAAAGCGCAATCTGGTGCACGAGGAGAATAAGGGCTGGGACGTGGCCAAATATCTGCTGGGCCACGAGCGGGAAATGATTTCCGGCATGGGGCATGATGGCGCTGGCAAGACGCTGCCGCAAATGGCCGTAGAGGCTGTCGGCGCCGATGCGGAGGGGCGACTGGCCGATCCCCTGATGCGCGCCGACATCGCGCTGTTCGAGGTCCGCGCCGCAGCCTATCGCGCACAGGGTGAGCGTTTCAACGATGAGTGGAAGGCGGGACGGCTGAACCCGGCGCAAGCCTCGATGATGAAATATTACGGCACGGAATTGAACAAGCGGCGCAACGAGCTGGTGATGGCGGCCGGAGGCTCGGACGCTCTCGAATGGGAATCGGACGATTCTGATGGCGGCAAAAAGGCACGCGACTGGCTGCGGTCGAAGGGAAATTCGATTGAGGGCGGCACCAGCGAAATCCAGCTGAACATCGTCGCCAAACGCATTCTGGAACTGCCAAGCTGATTACAGCTCTCCCCCTCTTCCCCAAGGGAAGAGATGAAAGGAAATTCATGCCACTTTATCTGACCGAAGATCAGGAAATGCTGCGCGACAGTGCCAGCGGCTTTATGGCCGAAAAGGCGCCTGTGGCCCATCTGCGCAAATTACGGGATTCCGACGATTCCATCGGACATGACCCGGCGCTCTGGAAGGAATTTGCAGAGATGGGGTTTACCTCCATCCTGATCTCAGAGGATGAGGGGGGGCTGGGTCTTGGCCATGTCGAGGCAGGCGTGGTTCTGGAGGAGATTGGCAGGAACCTGACACCCTCCCCCTTGCTGTCGACTGGTATCGCGGCGGTGGCAGCGCTGCAGCAGGGTGGCAAGCATCACCGCGACAGATGGTTTCCGGCAATCGCCGCGGGCGACGCGACGGTCGCCCTTGCGATCGATGAGGGCGCAAAACATGGCCCGGCAAAGACGGCGATGAGCGCCGAGAGGTCGGGCAATGGTTTCCGGCTGACGGGTCGCAAGCAGTTCGTCGTGGGCGGGCATAATGCCGACATGCTGATCGTCGCAGCCAGAACGGGCGGCGCACCGGGTGACAGCGACGGCATCACATTGTTCGCGGTAGAAAAGGGCGCGGCCGGCATGACCGCCGATCCTCGGCGCCTGGCCGATGCATCCATTGCCGCACGAATCGAGTTCGACGGCGTCGAGGTCGATGCCGATGCCGTAATTGGGGAGGTGGATGCCGGATGGGGACCGCTGACCGCTCTGCTTTCCGCTGGACGCGCAGGGGCCAGTGCCGAGTTGCTGGGTGTGGGGCAGGGCGCCGCCGACCGCACAATGGCCTATCTGAAGGAGCGCAAGCAGTTCGGCGTGATTATCGGCACGTTCCAGGCCCTGCAGCACCGGGCCGCGCATCTATATGCGGAGCTGGAGGTGGCGCGCGCCGCCACGCTGAAGGCACAGCAATTGCTGGATGCGGGCTCGTCAAAGGCCCATGGCGCCGTCCACACGGCGAAGGCCATGACCGGCCTGACCGCGCAGCTAGCCGTGCAGGAGGGCGTCCAGATGCACGGCGGCGTCGGCATGACGGATGAATATGATGTCGGCCTGTACATGAAACGCGCGCGGACATTGGCGGAACTGTTCGGCGACGCCAATTATCATGCAGACCGGCTTGCGCGCGAGGCGGGATATTGAGCGAGGAGCGGCGCTAGCACGTCATCGACGCCCTGCCGGTCGCGAAACCTGTGCGCCATGAAGCCGAGGGCGCGCGCCGCTTCGACATTTTCGCTGCGGTCGTCGATGAACAGGGTGCGTGCGGGGGTTACGCCAAACCGATCCATGGCCAGGCGATAAATGGCGGGGTCCGGCTTTGCCAGACGTTCCGTGCCCGACACTACGATATCCGTGAACCGGTCGAACACGGGCGCGGTGGGGCGGAACATCCGCCAGAATTCGTCGGAAAAATTGGTAATGCCGTAGAGCGGCAGGCCCTGATCATCTAGCTCGCAGGCGAGTTCGATCATGCCGGGTATGGGCTCGCCGATCGTTTCCAGCCAACGGGGGCCGTAAGCGAGAATCAGATCGCGCTCTTCCGGAAACCGAGAGATCAGGTCGACACTTGTCTGATTGAAGGGATGGCCGCGATCGTGCTGATAATGCCATTCGGGCGTGACGACGTGCGCCAGGAACCAGTCGAGGCGCTCCGTGTCGGGGATCAGCTTTTCGTATAGATAGCGAATGTCCCAGTCATACAGGACATGGCCGACATCGAATATGACCGCGTCGAGCGCGGGCATAGGCGTTTAGCCCTGGCGGGCCTTGAACCGGCGATTCGTCTTGTTGATGACGTATGTGCGGCCACGACGACGGATGACCCGGCAGTCGCGGTGACGATTTTTCAGCGACTTGAGGGAATTGCGAACTTTCATGGCCGTGCCTGCTATCATTCAGATTGTCTGGGAATCGAGGCGCGTAGCTAGGGTCGGACGGCATGAAAGTCAACCTTCGCGGGCCATGTTGTATGGAGGCTTTTCTCTATCGCCCTGCATCGGTATCGCGGGACGGCATGAAGAATCCGTTCGCCCGCAAGGCGCCCACGCCCGCCATTCCCGACGGTAAGCGTATCTACGCGATCGGCGACATTCATGGCATGGCCGGGCTGCTGGACCGGCTGTTGGAAAAGATCGCCGTCGATCTGGAGGGCTATGTAGGCAAGAGCCGGATTATCTTTCTGGGCGATTATATCGATCGCGGTCCGGATTCAGCGCAGGTGGTCGAACGGCTGTGCGCGGGACCGGGGCCGTGTGACAAGTGGACATTCCTGAAAGGAAATCACGACGCGTTCCTGTCGTCCCTGTTGAGGGAGGAACAACCGAAGATGCGGGAATATCGCAACTGGATCGAGCAGGGTGGCGCGGAAGCGATGCAAAGCTGGGGCATTCGCCGCGGGCTGATCCATGGTGACGATCCGCAGACCGCGATGAAGGCACTGGCAGAGGCGATGCCGGAGGCGCATCGCAAATTCTTCAGAAAGCTGAAACTGTCGAAGACGATCGGCGATTATATGTTCGTTCATGCCGGCGTGCGGCCGCACGTGTCGCTTGAGAAGCAGCGCGAAAAGGACCTGATCTGGATCAGGGAGGATTTCCTGAATCACCGCAAGAGCTTTGGCCCCCACATCGTGCACGGGCATACGATTTCGAACGGCCTCGATTCGCAGAAGTTCAGAACCGGCGTCGACACGGGCGCCTATAAGACGAATCGGCTGACCGCCTTGGTTCTGGAGGGAACCGACCGCCGGTCTATCTCTACGTGATGGGAGCGGTCAGTTCTGGCGTTCGTGCAGCCGCGCTTCCCAGGTCAGGGCATGACGAACAATCTGGTCCAGGTCGGCATGTTGCGGTTGCCATCCCAGCGTCGTGAGGATCTTTGAATTGTCGCTGATCAACTCGCCGGGATCGCCCGCCCGCCGGGGGCATAGGCGGCGTTCTATCGTGTTGCCGGAGACGCGCTCGACGGCGTCCAGAACTTCAAGGACGCTGAAACCGCGTTTGTAGCCCGCATTCATCACGACTGATTCGCCGGGGTGAGCTTCCAGCCAACCAAGCGCCAGGACGTGAGCGGCGGCAAGGTCCGTGACGTGGATATAGTCACGAATGCCGGTTCCATCGGGCGTGTCATAGTCCGTGCCATAAACGTCCACATGGGATCGCTTTCCCGTTGCCGCTTCGCTGGCGACCTTGATCAGGTGGGTTGCCCCCTTTGTGGCCTGCCCCGCGCGACCCTCAGGGTCGGCGCCCGCGACGTTGAAATAGCGCAGCGCGCAATAGGCGAAATCATGGGCGGCGGCCGTGTCGGCCAGCATCGCCTCAGACATCAGTTTCGACATGCCATAGGGATTGATGGGGATTTGCGGGGTGGTCTCTTTAACCGGCACTTCGTCGGGAGTGCCATAAGTGGCCGCAGTGGAGGAAAAGATGAAGTGGGGAATGCCGACGCGTACCGCCGCCTCGATCAGATTGCGCGTCGCCGCCGTGTTATTCCGATAATATTTCAGGGGGTTTTCGACGGATTCAGGCACCACGACGGACCCGGCGAAGTGCATAATGGCGGTGATGGCATCCCCTTTTAGAATGGCAGCCATCGCGTCCGTATCGGAAATGTCGACTTCGTGAAAAGCCGCTGCGTCGGGGACCGCCCAGCGAAAGCCGGTCACCAGATTGTCGGCAACGGAAACGTCATAGCCGGCATCAAGAAGGGCGAGCACGGCGTGGCTGCCTATGTATCCCGCGCCGCCCGTTACCAACACTTGGCCCTGGCTGATCATCTGAAGTCATTCCTCGCTAAGGGTGGCGACGAAACCTGGAAAGGGGTCCGCGCGTTCATCCGCCATATCACGTCGAGCGGCTATGTGTAGCCGCGGAGGGTGAAAGGAAGGTTTCAATCATGCAAAGTCTTGCCCGCGCGTTTCTGCCGCTAGCTGCACTTGGTCTCGTCGCCGGTTGCACGACCGTCGATAGCGGCACCGACGTGACCCGGTTCCACCTGAACCAGCAATTGCAGCGGGGTACCGTCTTTGTCGAACCTATCGTCCCCGACCGGAAGGGCAGTCTGGAATTTCAGCAATATGCCGGCGCGGTATCGCAGGAACTGGCCACAGTGGGCTTCAATCCGGTTGCGGACCGGGCAGGCGCCGACATCATTGCCGCAATCGACTATGCCCAGAATACGCGCGAAGCGATCGAGGGCCGCTCACCGGTCTCCGTCGGGGTGGGCGGCGGCACGTTCGGGCGCAGTACCGGCATCGGCCTGGGTACCAGCTTTGGCCTGGGCGGAAAGCCGAAAGATGTTCGCGTTTCCATGCTGGAGGTGCGCTTGATACGGGCAAGCGACGAAGCCCCCCTGTGGGAGGGGCGGGCCGTGACAGAAGCCAGAGAGGATTCCGAGGAAGCGGTGCTTTCCGCAGCAATCCCAGGACTTGCGCGTGATCTGCTGCGCGACTTTCCCGGCGAATCGGGCAAGACAGTTACTTATGATGATTAATTTTGGGCAGCCATTTACCATATTTTAAGGCATCCTAACGAAAGCTTAGTGTGCCGGGGGGCGCAGGAAACCAAGCGGGCAAGGAACTCCCATGAATGCGCCATGTGCGGGTGGACAACCATATGCAGGCGGACAGAATGACCTGTTTCTGGCGACGCTTGCGCATGAGCTGAAAACGCCGCTTGGCGCCATTTGCGGATATGCCGAAATGCTGGCCGGCGGTCACGTGTCCCCGGATCGCGTCGGCGAACATGCCGCTATATTATGGGAAGCGGCGCAAACGCTGAAGGGCACGGTAGAGGCCATGCTGGATCTGGCCCGGCTGGATCAAGGCGAACTGGAGCTTGATAATTCCCATTTCGATCTCGGGTCGTGCGCAGAGGCCGCTGTGCGCACATTGATAACCTCTGTAAAGGTTCGGGGCGTCACGCTGGACCTGACCATGCCGCCGCAATTGCCGCGGATCATCGGTGATTCGCGAATGGTGACGCAAATCCTGACCAATCTGATTTCCAATGCCATCAAATATGGTCCCGAAGGAGGACGCGTCGGTATCTCGGCATCCGTAAATGCAACGGGCCAGCTGCTGATCGATATCAGCGATGATGGCCCGGGATTGTCGGCTGAAGAAGCGAAGGTAGCGATGGCGCCTTTCGGCCGTGTGGATCGTGCGGAACGCGTACCGGGCCATGGCCTGGGCCTGCCCCTAACAAAGGCGCTGGTGGAGCTACACGACGGGACGCTGAACCTGGAAAATCAGCCGGGATGCGGCACGCACGCCCGCGTTATCCTGCCCGCCAGCAGGATTGTCGGCGGCGATGCAGATCTGCAGCAGGCGTTCGTTTTCTGCCGTCCCCTGTCTCCATCCGCCGGCGTTAACCATTTTTGAACACCAGAAGGAGTTTTATGTCCTTCGCTCATTTGGTTAGGCTGAAAGTTTTCCATCATTTTGTTGAGTTTTCCCGTTCGCGTTTCGTTTCCGTTCCCCATTTGAGGATGGCTGCATCAGCGCCACGGCTGCGATTCACCCGCTTGGCGTAGTGTTCGATCATCTGCATCGACTGGCCGGTGACGGAGTGGACTTCGAAGGGAGTGCAACCCGCCTCCAGGAGTGCGTTGACGGCGTTCTTGCGCAGCCCGTGGGGCACGACCTTGACGCCATGTTCCTTGCTGAAGGCGGCGCACCATCCCCTGAACGTCTTGGACTTCAGCGGATTGCCTTGCTGGTTAGACAGGATCGTCAGCGTCTTCCGTGGGCCGCGCTGTAGTTCTGCGGCAAGGTCGGGGTGCAGGGGGATAGATAGCTCTATATCGGTCTTGTCCTGCTTCACAGGGATGCGGGCACCGCGAATGCTGTTCCACGTCATCTGGCAGGTGTCGCCGGTACGCTGGCCCGTGTAGAGGTGCAGATAGACGGCGCGGCGGAAAGACTCGTCCTCGCTGTTCAGCGCCAACTTGAGAATGTTTTCAGGCCACGGCTCATGTTCGCTTGCGGCGTCGAACCTGTCGATGTTCGCGGTCCAGTCCTCGATTCGCCGGTCGCGCTTCACGCCGAATCTGTAGAGCGCCGCCAGAATGGCCAGCATCATGTTTGCAGCGGCTGGTGTTTCCTCGTTCGCATCCATCACGCGAACCTGAATAATCTCCGGTGTCAGCTCGATCAGCGGCACGTCGCCCAGGCCACGCTCCAGACGGTCCAAATAGAGGCGATAGACACGCTGCGTCTCAGCCTTCTTGGTCAGGAGGCCGCGCTTGTCCTTAGACGCGCTGTAGAGCCGTATGAGGGCGCGCAGAGTGCCTTCGCGGGCGCGTTGCTCCAGTGCGTTGGTATTCTTCTGCAGGAAGGCGAGCTTCCGCATGAACGCATCCGCTTCGCCAATTGGATCTGGCAGGCGGACCATTGGGTCCGTGCGGGTCCAATAGTAATAGGCGCGGCCCTTCGCCTTCACACGCTTTACGCCAGGCCATTGCACCTTAGACACGCTCAGGCATCCTTTCGCGCCAGGAATTCTTGCCGCCCGATGATGCCTTGATGGCGTCAATCGCCGCGTCCAATTCGTGAACGTCCCACGCCTCTTTCCCGCCGATCTTGAAGGCAGGGGGCATCTCCCCGGCCGCGACGGCTGCGCGGAAGGTCCGTTCGCCGCGATAGCCCGCATATGCCGCCGCAGGGACGGCATGGAGGACACGGGGCCAGTGGGGGAGAGGACGCGCCATTAGGTCTTTGCCGCTCTGCTCGCTCGCATCGCGAGCTTCTCAGTAGCTGTCGAAGATTTTTCTTCGCTAACCTCTAGGTGATCGGAAAGAAGGAGATTGTAGTATCCGGCTTTACCGATCTGTGTAAGGGATAATTTTATATATGTAAGGTCAAGTAAAAGCTCGGGCGGGATGATGTCATCACCACTTCTGTAAAAGCTTGGTTTACCTATCGGGTGAATATGTTCTATATCTATAATAGTTTTCGGAGAATCAGATACCAGCAAGAGGTCTATTCGAGAGTGTTGGTTATCTTTGTTGTCCTCGTCTATTTCTGCTTTATGAATTAGCTCTCCAAGGACGAAGGCGACTTCGCTATAATGTTTTATCGATTTTGCTACCTGAAAGGCTATTTTCGGGGGAAGCATGGCATCGGTGTTCAATTTATTCATCACTGCAAGGACAAAAATTTCCCTTAGCGACAAACGCCATTGTTTATTTCGGTCTTGCTCGCCGATTTTGATTGTACCTCTACTGAGGCCGTTACGAAGCTGCCGTTCGTCGATTCCCGAAACATCTATCGCCAACGGAAGCGAAGAGTTTCGCTCATCCATCTTGGGATAGTGCCAGATGCTCCCGTCGGGATTGCGGAAATGTCGGAGTTCGATAGGCAGCATGCAGTTTCGTAACTCATATGAGTATCACATGCAAGTAATACTTCTCGTCTTTGTAGCAGGTGGGTGACCTCGAGGGCGCGTTCCCCGCGACTCCATGCAGCAAGGATGCAACATGAAGCGCGGGGTTTTGTTCACGCGACGTTCGGGTTTGCGAACCTTTTCGCGTCCGCCAGCAAAGCAGCCTTCGCTTCCTCGCTGATGTCGCAATGCGGCTCGAGCGCTATTTCCATTTTAAGTGCAAAGGCAGTCAGGTCAGGGGCAGGCGTGTCGTACAGCGCCTGCTCAATCGCGAGCAATTCTCTGACCGCCTGCTTTTGATCCTCTTCCAATTTCAGCTTGCCGATGGATCGCTCGAGTTCGTCCTCTTCGCGCTTCCACTGGGCCACCCGCTCGTCGTAGCTGTCTACTTCATCCTGATTCTTAGCGGTGTAGGGAATGTGCACCTCGCCATCGATGATCTGGAAATCGAAGCGTTCGTGTGGGCGTTCTGGCCTCGGCTTGCGCGCGGCGTAAAAGGCCTCCTCGGCAGCCTCCATTTGATCCCATATCCGATCATGGTTCTCATTCGCCGCATGATAGGCAGCGAGAGCCTTATCCCACTGGACGCGGCTGGAAGGCGCTGCAGAGGCCGTTTGTGCGAACAGGGGACTTACAACGGCTGCGGAGGTGCCGACGATAGCGGCGCGGCGTGTGAGGGCGGTCATCTTCTGTCCCCCGAATAGAGGGCTCGGTAATACGCGAGGTTCTCTGCCTGTTCATTTATGGGCCGCTTAGTCTGATCGGCACCATAGCGCGGAGCATAAAACGTCTCCTCGTCGCCCTTACTGACCTTGAGATCGAAACTGTCCTCATCGTACGGCAGGCCGGAGTGGTCGTCCTCTTCACAATCTTCCGGGTCGCCGGGTTTACCGTCATATCCGGCTTCCTGGTCATCGACGCCCTGGTCGCTGTCGGCAAAGATGCAGCCGGGACCGTCGCCGTGCAGTGAATAATCGCCGAAATCGTCTTCTGCGCCGGTGTCTTCCAGGTCGGTGTCG
>TARA_R100000501_G_scaffold7700_1_pt1 | contig 38209 bp, 34 predicted proteins | sample TARA_R100000501 | Tara Oceans TARA_R100000501 (sample SAMEA2620120) | marine metagenome | biome: marine biome (ENVO:00000447); feature: mesopelagic zone (ENVO:00000213) & marine oxygen minimum zone (ENVO:01000065); material: "saline water (ENVO:00002010), including plankton... | reverse complement strand
AGGCGGTCGCACGTTCGAATCGTGCCAGGCGCACCAAAAATTGAAGTACATCGAAGCAGTTATCATTAATTTGGTAGCTGCTTTTTTGTTTCTAGCGTTTGCTGTAGCCGAAAATGTAGCCACTGTTTTCAACTGACATAAACTGTCTGCATAAACGTTTAAATGTTCCGAGGATAAATGTGCATATCGCTGCACCATCCTGATATCAGACCGCCCGCCCATTTCTTGCAGAATATGTATTGGCGTCCCGTTTTGAATATGCCAACTCGCCCAGGTGTGTCATAAATCATACCAACGAAAATCGCCAATCCTTTCCGACAATAGTGCAGTAATTTCTTTTTAACACGTGCAATATTTATACGTTTAGCCACATTCTCAAAAAAATAATATAAGAAAAGAAGACGTAGTCACCCATTAAATAAAGATGAAAGCTCCTTTGCCCACATTTTAATGTCTTCATCATCAGTATCATCTCTTAGCTCATTCAGTATGTCATCAAACCTTGTCTTTGCATCTCGCGAAAGAACTTTATAAATCTTCGAAAGGTTGATCGAATTATCTCTAAAGACTTGTCTTATCGTCTCATTACTCGTGGCTACAAGGTTTATCAATAACCTATCAATTAGAGGTTCAGAGGTTTTGTCAATCGGGAAGTGGGCTATAAGATCTTTATAGAAGATAATAAATTCAGATGCTTTGGTCTCATCTATGACGGTATTCGTGAAGATATTAAGCATATCTTTAGAAATGGCTGTTAACGTAGTAGGCCTAAAACACTGAAGAATTAGTGACCATTCTGATTTATAAGTATCAACTAAATTTGTACCTTCAAGTAGTTTTCTCGCATGGTTAACCACAGGTGTTCTAAAATTATTTACTAACAAGGTAAATGAAAGTGTGAGTTTTTGTCTTCTAATAACTAACCCAAGTGTATCGGAGGCCGTTTCTAAATGAGTTTCCCATTCGTTAGCATCAATCTCTTTTAAATAAGCATCGGTGACTTTTATTAAGCATTTAAGATCAGCAATATCATAAGAATCAATGTCGAATAGCAACTCTGGTGGTATATCTAAACATGCTACTCCAGAAAAGGATTTTATAAGAGAATCTGACCATTTAGATAATCTATGTAGAAACCTTGTCGCTTGAGTTGAATCGAGAAGAGATTTAATGAATGCATATTTTCTAGCAGTAAGGCTGGCATTCATAGTCTTAAAGCTTAAATCTATCAGAAGTTTCTTGAGAACCTCAGTAAATACACTATTGGTGTCAGATGCTTTTTCAGCGTAGTTAAGCCAAGTAGTAAAACGTTTGGAGTCAGACGTTATCTGAACTAAATCATCTATCTGTTCATTAGAATAAGAATTTTTCTCTTGAAGAGTCTTTAGATATGGAACAGTTGCATTTAGATTACCTAACTGAGGGTGATTTACCTGACTAGAAAAGTGATTTTGCTGAACTGGACCAAGTTGATTTAACATTAGCCAACATAAATAAGTCTGATGATGCCCCTCCTCTTCATAATAATTCTTTAAATGCCAAAGAGTTACTACAGAAGAAACTAAATCGTTTATTAAAACTTCCCTATCTTCAAAAACCTCAGAGCTATATGTGAAGTAAAAGATGTTAGAAATAAGATCTAAATCATTTCCAGAAATGTCTTTTGGTTGTTTAACAATGTTTGCTAAGGAAGTTTGTATATTCTTAATAAGGTTTGGAGTGAGCAACTTTTCTAGTGGTTTCAATACAGATAAAAGCAGTTTTTTGTCACTCTCGATTTTTTCATTAATAGCTTCTTCTAAATCTGCTCTCTTAATAGTTAAGTTGCCTGTATTGAAAACCCCTAATCCTGGGGCTGCGTTAGCTATTCCTAAGATAATCTCTGCACTTGATGGGAGTGGCGTTTTTAATACAAGGGATGAAAGCTGTTTCTCAGTCAGCGAAATTATCAAACCTGAATAGAAATCTGCCCAATCTTTACCTAGCTCTTTAAAGTTATCATCGATATTAACTATATTTTTATTTGCCCAATTTGTAAGATTTTTAATTACTTCCATCCGTTCTTTTGGATTAAATATCTGTCCAGGTAAAGCCATAAGTCCCGAATAATTACTCAAGATCACATCATTATCCATATCAGCTAATGTTGGGAGAGTTGATGCAAGCCTAAGAAAAATGACATCAAGCTCATGCTGCTCCAACTCCAAAGTCATTACATTACTGACAACATTAGATATTAGGTGAGGATCTTCAGCGGACCACTCATCGGCTTCGCTTTGTACCAAATCAACAACTACAGAAGTAAATCCTTTTATTGTTGTTAGCATCTTCAATTCATCAGAATTTTCCGCAGGTAGCAATCTCGATAGGTCTTGTGATAGGAGAGCTTGATAAGCATGATCACGGTCCACATTGAAGATCAACGAAGCTATATCTCTACGCCAATCTATATTAGGGATGAGATTCTCAATTCTTGGACAGATAATTTGGGTTTTAAGTAAATTGGGATCATTTGAGAGTTTTGATCTAATACAAGTAAAAATCGATAGCGAGTGGATATCAATAATGTCTCCCCAAGCCTGCCAAAGAACAGCTAGCTCATTGATATGATTTATTATTTGTCTTGGCGTGGGTTGTTTCTTCAATTCTTGAAAGTGATATTCAAGAATTTTCTCTAATCTATATACGGTTTCGATGGAGAATCCATAACTAATAGATTCAGATAGCTTAGATTTAAAAAAGCTCTTCCAATCGGAAGGTACCGTTGGAGAGACATAAAAAACTCTTTTGAAAGTTTTTCTGATTACATCCTCAGACATGAAGCCTGCTTGATCGTCTTGAGGATCTAAATTAAAAGCTTTAAGTACGTACTTTCTGTCATATGGAATTATTACAGTAACAAATGAATCAGGGTAGTCATCTGTTGCTTCATCTCGCTTCAATAAGGATCTTATAGAAGACCAAACTTCAGGTATATCTTTAACCGGTAACCTGTCAACGTTATCGAGGACAATTATTACTCTGTTATTCGAGTTGAATTGAATTTTATTTACTATGTTACGAAAAGCATTTTCAAACTGTATTGTAGATGGATCTTCTTCAGTAATAGCTTGCGTTATTGTTTCTGCATCAACATCTTTCGTGAATATAGATAAACTGCTGGATATAGCATTAATAAAAGATTTATCTTTAGGCTCAGCTTTGCGATAAAGTTTTAACGACTTAAGCAGAACTAAAAAATAAATTGCCAATACAAAACTACCTATCCACAAAGGAAGATTTGGTGGGACGTTATCAGCAATTTCAGGATTGAAGGCAAAGGGGCTAAGCCATGTATAAATTACGGGTAGAAGTGGTGCTATCGCAAGAAATATCAGACCTAAAATATTATATTCTCGTAGGTTAGAATACTTAATCGTTTTCTTCTTACCACGCACATATTCCAAATCACGGGTAGCGGTATCAGAATCAATTAAACCTTTATTTCTTGCCCATGAAATAAAGGTTTCTAGAAAAGCTTTTCTAAAACCATCACTATGTGTAGTCCATAGATCCATAGTAAAAACAGAAAAGTTAAATTTACCTTCGTTCTGATTGCACAATTTAGTTTCAGCAAGCTTTAATACAGTAGATTTACCTGAGCCCCAATCACCTTCAAGACCGATAGCATTATCAACTTCAGAAAACTCAGTGATTGCCGAGGAGAGACTAGTAGCGGTTCGGTCATGACCATTTCCACCAAAAAGATCTTCTATTGAAGGCTCATCAATTAATGTACAAATATTACGCGTTTCAAGCCCATGGACCGATTGTTGATCAAGCTCCTCGTTCATACTCTTGACACCCCTGTCGCAGATATATAGCGAAATGTAATATTTTTACAATAGCACATTTTGAACTTAATCAATTGCTTAGCAAAACAACTAATTAACAATAAAAATCATTTACATGTAACTAAGAGAAAAGAAAAGGCTTGATTGTTTTATTTAAAAAATTAAATTAATTTATAGTCTAACTATGAAATAGCCAAAGATAAGCGTAACTAATAGTTTTCAAATGAATTCACAAATATCATGTAGCTGATTTTAAAGTGTTTTTATCTTCTTTGTGCCTCAATCAATTGCCTATACCCTTCTGATACTGCTTCGTGAAATATTAAGAGATTTTCTAAATTTAATTCGAATTTTTGATTTATTGCAGAAAGTTTGGTGATCATCGTTTGATAACTCAAAGCGTCGTGTGGGATTAACTCTGTTATCAGGTGGTGAATTACAAAATTTCGATCATCTACCAAAGACTTGTACATTTTTTTCATTTCATCTTTTGAAATCGAATCTAAAATCATCGAAACTCGAATGCTAAATTGAGAACTGTAGATATCTGAATCTAGAACATCTGTATTATTTTCAGCTGTAACAAATTCATCTATATACATAGCCACGAGTTGGCCCAGACTCTTCTTCCGTATTTTTAGTGAACGTTCTTCAAAATTTTCTTTAAGTGTGTCAGCAGTCCCCACTATGAGAGATCTAATCAAGAGGGATTTAAAAGTATATTCATATCGCTGAAACAGAATGACTGTTCTACCAATAAGTGAGTACAACTCTTCTCTATGTTTTTCCATAAACTACCTAGAACTGACTTATTAAGTATTGGATATCAACTTTAAACTGACCCAATTATCCAATTAGTTACTATTGACTAGTATTTTACGATAGCGACATTTTGGGAAGTTTGAACATCCCAAAAATTTCACTCCTTCATGACGCCCTTTTGATGCCTTTCGTTCAACTAATTCAGCATTGCACTGCGGACATTTGTTAGTAATAAATTCATCGAATTTGTTTACATCCAAATCTGCTTCAATTCGAACTTTTATCTCTTCACTCTCATCATGTGTCATCAAGAGCGATGGTTTAAAAACTAAATTGATCGCCTCCTCAATCTCTTTGGAATTATATGTTTGCTCTGCCTTGAATCTCAGTAACGGAAGCTTGGCACTTTTCATCGCTGCTTCCAAAAAGCTATCTCGATCTTGTCTTTTTGGGTTATTGTGAGAGGAATCATCCAATTCTATACCGCATAGAATTTCTGTAGTTGTTTTATCCACCAAAACAAAGTCTACGTGCTTTGCTTTTATCTGATTAAAAGATCTAGACCATTCAGATTTCGGTAATCCTTTATGCACTGAAATAAGATCTGCTAGGCGAACTTTAGAGTTTATGTCATAGGAATCTCCGACAACAATTTTCAAGCTATGTCGGAAGGATATTTCAGCAGGGGTAAGTAAAGTTGTATTTTTATAGTAGGGATATGTTTTTTGATTCCGTTGAGCTAATTTCACTCTCCCACCAAATCCAGAGAGTTTGTACATAACTATTGCGGAGATTACTAAAAGCAATATAAATAAAAATTCCATTTAAAAATGTCCTTAAAAATAGTGTCTAATCAATATAGTCATAAAGGATATTAAATGCTGGAATAAAACCAAACCTACTTCACTGTTAGGCTCCATAACTAATAATTTGATAGCCGCATTTTTATTTGTATTGCTATTGTTACGAGCAAATGCTTAGAACGTTCAGGACTTAGCAGCTACCCAGTTAATTTGAAATCCACTGGCACGACGACGGTAAACGATTTATTCGACAGGTTGCCTCGCACGGGCAATTCTCTTACGGCTTTTTCTAACATCTCGCGAGCAGCTCTATCCAGGACTTGATGTCCGCTGCCTTGTCCTATGATGTTTATTTCTACCATCTCCCCTTTATCAAATCGTACGCTGACCATAACAATGCCTTCCAAATTACGGCGAATGGCCTGTTGGGGGTATTTTTTATTTTTCGAAACCATGGCGTAAAGTAATTGGCCGTAACCTTTCCAGGCTTCGTTACGATCAACTTCATCTGTCCCGCCTCTGTTATCTTCGTTGGGGTTATCACCGGTGGCATTGACTGCTTTACTGGTTGAGGATGCATTCTCTGAACTGACACTGGAAGATGGCAACGGTGATATTTCTGCTACCTCCTCATTTATAGGTTCATCAGGTAAGGGCGTGACAGGCTCCTCAATCACTTCAGCCACTTTCGGTTCAGCTATCGGTAATTCCTGTTTTGGCTTCTCAATAACTTTCGGTTTTTCCGGCTTGGGTTCAACCTTGGGTTTAGGCTTTTTGACTTTTTTGGCTTCAGGTTTTACCGGCTCTGGCTTGGGCGGTGGCTCTACCGGCTTTATTTCATCAACAACTTCCTCTTCAGGTACCTTTTCAAGCACAACCAGCTCTTCGGGTTCTGGTGGCGTATCGTCTTTGGCGACAAGAATTTGTTTATCAATAACTGGAGGCTTTATCAGTTCTACCGGCTCTGGAATCGGCTCCGGTTCGACGATTTCTGGTTCTTCATCAACCGGCTCAACCTCCTCTTGAAGCTGCGTCACTTGTACAGCAATCCGCATGGGGGCAGCTGGCGGTGAATATTCAATCACTGGTAGAAACAATATTAATAAACCAATATGAATTGCTAAAGCCAGCAAAAACCCAGGGATAATTCGGTCAGAACCAATGGCCTGGGCTGATGAAAAATCCGGAACCAGGGTTGTCATATCAGTTATTCACAAATTTATTTTGCCAATCAACCATGGTTAATTAATCGTCTCAGGTTGCATCACAAAAGTGAATTTCGTAATGCCCGCACGCTGAATGGATGCCATAACCTTGGCCACTTTCCCATATTCGGCTTTTTCATCAGCAAAAATTTCAACGGTACTGTCTGCATTTTCTGAGGTCTGCATTAATCGCAGATCAAGATCCTCCTGAGAAACAGCCTCATCGGTAAAATAAACCGTACCATCATCGGTCACACTAATACTGATGGTGTTTGGCTGAGTCAGTGAAAGATCAGAAGTGGCTTTGGGAAGATTAACCGGTACCGCGTTGGTTAATAAAGGTGCGGTAACGATAAAAATGGTCAGCAATACCAACATAACGTCTACCAAGGGCGTTACATTGATTTCACTCATTGCAGCGTCATCACTACCCATATTCATTGCCATAACGGAATTCCTTACAAAATTAAGACGGTTGCTTTTACAGTCGATGCTTGATTTTAATGAATACCGCTGTCCGAATTGTTGGCTCGATTCACTTCATCAAATTGACCACCGGATTTCAGCACTAATAACTGAAACGCTGAAGCGAAATTATCCATGGTGGCAACAGAAAGACGCACCTTCCGCAGGAAGTAGTTATAAGCCAGAACAGCAGGTACTGCCGTAGCAATACCGACAGCAGTAGCAATCAACGCTTCACCAATTGGTCCTGCCACTACATCCAGACTGGCTGAGCCAGATGCTGAGATCGCTTTAAGCGCATTCATAATCCCCCAGACGGTACCGAAAAGACCGATAAACGGTGCGGTGGATCCGACACTGGCCAGTACTGATAATCCATTTTCCATCCGGGTTTGTTCGATATGCGCTTGTTGTCGAAGTGCATGCAGTAAAATCTGGCGTTTGTCTTCAGGCAAAACCGCATTATTCATCTCTTGTAACGACGCTAACTCTGCTAATCCGGCTTGGCATACGCGTGATAAACGGCCTTTGGTTGACGAGATAATCGCTGGCAATTCATCAATATGTTTTATTTGCGAAAACTGTCTTAAAAAATGACGGTCATGACCCGTATTACGGTAAAAGACAAAAAACTTGGTGATAGCAACAGCCCAGATCAGGACCGATAAAAATGCGAGAAAAATAAGTACCGCATCAACTATATCTGGTACTGAATCCATAGAAGAACTTTCCTTCGTTAAGTGAGTAAAAAAACTGACCTAATATCAAAATACTGATGATTTAAACTGCGAACTTGCCTCAGAACACCACACTATTTGCATATCTTCATCGGTCTGGGTTCCAAAAAAACGTTAAGTTTTTATGGCTCCCTACCTTCTATGCCAATTGAAAATGCAAAAGTGACAATTTTTTTTGGATTTTTTTTTAAAAACGTTCTCTATGAATAAAATAATCGGCTCTATTCAGCAGCCTTTCTAGCGAAAAACCAACGAAAGTGAAAGGGAAAATATCCTTAATTTGAATTTGGTGACTTAAACGTTAACGGCTGCCAAACTGCTGTTTTAGATGAAATCACGTCTCGCCCATCGTTAATCAGTTCTGGCGGTATCAGTATTACCGTTATGAAGCCATACTCCCCTACTTAGCTCGATTTTAAGTTGTAAAAATCAATAGACAAATTGTGCAGAAAAATATGCAACCTAATTGAATGGACTAGTATTACCATTCTGCATAAGGCGTTCCTTCTGAGGAAGTCAGCTGCGAGCCACTAAACACATCTGCAATACTGCCAGCATATTCATCTGAAATTGGCTTACTAAAGATCCATGTATCTTCACTATCCGTAATGGGATCAATTGGCACCTCTCTCAAATATTTTCCCTCAACCAAATCTTGCAAACTACTGGGGTATTCGTTGTGATCATTCAAATACTGATCGATAGCACTTCTCATCACAATCAAGTCATGGCGCAGCACTTTCTCTTTTGAACGATCGACTGATTCCATATATTGGGGTGCCGCCAAAGTCAGTATGAGGGCAATAAGAATGACTACTATTAAAAAGCCAATAATAGTAAAGCCAGTTAATGTTTTTTTGTTCTCCATTCCCTTTCCTCCCATTTCATTCCTTAATGGATTTATATTTTTTATGCTCTCTTCTGCATGAAATTTATCTCTTGCTAATGCTTGCTTTACTTAAACCTTGCACTATTGCCGAATTCTTAAGATATTGCAGGGTTTAGGACCTTTTATGGCACCGCCCCTAACTCGCATACAAATTAACTAGGGTTTCTCTTAAAAAAAAGGGGGTACCTGACTGGGGAAAACAAGTACACCCTTCGCTCAAGTTCTAAGCAAAAACCACCTTATCTCTGTAGTAAAAATCTCACTGCATCGAAGTTGGCATCAGGTTTATTACCTGACTAAATCTCATTAATTTAAGGAGTCTGAATTCTGAGATTTTGAGCAGTAAAAAATTTCCTGATTACTTTTGAATATTAAGTTTACTCATCCTTTACTAAAGGTAGGTCATTTGTAAATGTTCCCATCAAACATCATTTAAGCGTGACTAATTACCCCTTTGACAATGCTTAAATATGAAACTTTGGCTGCCTGCTTCATTATAAAATCACAATCAATCATGACTAAAAATTCCAATTCACTCCTATCCATGCAGCTCTTGGGGCTCCAGGAGAAACAAACGTATTACTTTCCCATTCGAGTGAATTATGGTTATACCCATCAGGACCAATTGCACCGTACTCTCCAGGTGTAAATGGATTTAATTCAAGTGCACCCGCACTGAAATATTCTTCGTCAAAGATATTATTGACTAACAAGGTTGCACTTAACCCCTTAGTAAACTGGTAGGTTGATTGCAGATTAAACACGACATAGCCAGGCAGTTTTCCAGGATTGTTAGATCCTTTTCTGGTAGTTAAATATCGATCATATCCTGGCGCATCGGGATCAATAGTCGTCTCGGTAGTTTCCTGATAACTTTCACCCGCTTTATGATCATTATTTTCGTTGCCACGCACATAACTTGAGGAATGCGCCACAGCAGTCAGCCCTATTTTCCACTTCGGTGTAGCTTGATAGGAAATGGTGGCATTCAGATTATGTAATGGCACACCTGGCATGGTGTCACCGGGCTCGACTTGTATCATACGACCGAGCTGATAGTATCCGTTAGGTGTTTCGAATGAGCTGCTATTTCCTTCACCAGCAGTGGTAAAGTTGCTTTGGAAGGTGGCTTCCGTCAGTGAGTAATTCAGCATAAAGCCCCATTTACCTTTTTGTCCTGCAAAACCAGCTTCAAGTCCTCTGCGTCGTGTTTCACCAATTGTGTCAAAAAAACTTCTGTCGCCCGGGAAAGTGATCATATATAAATCATCTTTCACATCAATTTGATAGGCCGATATATTCCATTGGAAAGAATCTCCCAACTGACCACGTAATCCTATTTCTCCTGTTTGTGCTTTGATTTGTGGCAAATATGGGTCACCAGATAAAGTTGACGGTAACGAGCAGGTTCTGTTTTCTTGAACGCTCCTCGGGAGATAAGTTTTCTCTCCAGTGATTGGGTCATCGTTAACCAAAACAGGGGTATTATCTAAAGCACAGCCTAACTCGATGACGGAAGGGACTCGAACACCTTGTGAGAAATTTGCATAAACATTCAGGTTGGGTTTGGCTTGCCAAGCTACACCTAAAGAAGGATTTAACGAGTAATAACTGTAATCCTCTCTTTCTGATTCATTAAGTACATTCGACGTATCAGGAATAATATAGCCCGTGGGACAGTCCTCTCCTGGCGAACATACATCATAGTAATTAGGAAAAGCTTCTAATCTGGCGAGACTATAAACGTACTGACCATGTGTACGTGAAGCCATGGTATTGTGACCTTTTGTATCGTTATAACGTGCTGAGGCACTAAAATGCCAGGTCTCTACGGGACTCCATGTCTCACTGAAATACAAGCTTTTCGTCACTTGTTCACCATCAAAATTATTATTATCTATGGCTACATCAGCAGCAGCGTATTGATCCCGTGCCTGATCTGGATCTAAATAAAAATCCCGATTGGCATCAAAAAAGCCCAGCTGTTGGGTATTTGCATATGATGCTGTAGGACGATCGATAGATGCCCCCACCATAAATTTATGATGATCTGTATTCCAATTAAATTGTATTGAAGCACCATCGGTTATTTGTTCAATGGTGTTATCTGTCAGCACGCCAGTAGGCACACCTTCGACAAATCCTGAAGCAGTAGGACTATCCTCTCCACCATCGGTCATGATGCTTCTGCCATCTTCATCCACCAAGTCCAGCGGCCAATCGCCTGATTCACTTGGATCACGGATGTCTCCATGACAAACTTCTGCATTGGTAGGCGGTTTAATCAATATCAGATGCTGTACACCATCTGGTGTTGTGTAGAAATAATCACCCCATGCAGTAAATGCGATAAGAGCAGGATCGTTTACCGCCCCTTTTAGGCCTGATAGACTGGTTGCTACAGAGTAAATGGAAGTAAATTGTCCACTTTCATCTATTGGACCATATACAACATCAGGGAAATCACCAGCAGCGTTTTGAAACACCCGAGTAGACTGAAAGTTTTTCCAATAATATAGATTATTTTGGGCCATTTTGACGAAATCGTCCGGTAAAGGCGCATTGAAAGAAGTGGCAGGGAGACTGGCAAAGGCTTCTTCCGCAGTTGTATATCCACCATTAAAAGCAAAGTTCATAAACTCTGCTGAATTAAAAATATCGCCATCGGGTATATCCATGACATAGTAATCAGGTATGTCATACTCATTGGTTGTTTCAAATAAGCAAGTATATTCCTCTCCAGGCTCCAAATTACGTTTAACATGCTGGTTATCAAAGTCTGTATATACGTCAGCGCCACGCGCTGTACGCTTGCTATTACGACGATATACTTGCCCGGTAATACTGAATTTATCGTTTACTTGATAAGCAGCAGATACTTGAAATTGTTGTAATTTATTTTCTGTTTCATCAGGTGATGTGAATACCGCTGTTGAATCTGCTTCATAGTCGGTAAGTGGAATACCTCCATTGCCCACCATTTCATTAGTTACTATCAAAGTGCTTAAATTAAGATCTAGTCTATCTCCACGATAACTGGCCTTACCAAACATTTGATTCACTTCGCTCGGTGAATTATCGCGCCAGCCATCCTCCATAAAAAAGCTGCCAGCACCAAAAAATGCAATGGTGCCATTATTCCAGCCGCTCTCAGCTTGCAATTGTTCACGACCGAACGAACCTTTTAAAACGTCGAAATGCGTTTCTGTGAAATCAAATCCATCTTTGGTTTTTAATGCAAAAGCACCGCCCAGTGTATTCAAACCAAATATTGGATTAGATCCAGGAAAGAGATCTACATTAGCAATAGCATTCATCGGGATCATGTCCCAGTTCACGACATCACCAAATGGTTCATTAACACGTATACCATCAAAGAAAACGCTTAAGCCTTGGGCGGTTCCGATTTGAGGTCCAGCTCTAAAGCCACGATATTGAACATCCATTTGAAAGGGATTGCTTTGAGTGTCATTAACCGTCACACCTTGAAACTTTGTATTAAACAAATCGGTCATGCTTATAGAGTGAGATTCTCTAATCTCTTTTGCACTAATGCTTTGCACGTTTCCGGGAATTTCTTCTTTGGTGAGTCCCAAGCCGGGTAATGGGCCTACTTCATAAAAGCGTTGTGCGCGAACGTCTACCTTTTCCAGCATCAAGGTTCCTTCGCCCAACTTAGGTAATGCCGTAACTAGGAAATAACCACCATCTTGATCATCAATCGCTTCAAGACCGCTGTCTTTTAAGAGACGGTTAAAGCCTTCATCAACAGAAAATTCGCCTTCTAAACCTCCAGTTTGCTTGCCTTTGGCGATGGAGGGATCAAAGGTTAATCGCACGCCGGTTTCGGCAGCATACTCTGAGATTGCATTACTTAATGGGCCCGCTGGGATGGAATAGTTTTTTCTGGGTGCTTCCTGCACAGTTTCATCTGCTGCTAACACGATATGACTCAACGACATAGTTGAAGCCATACTCAGTGAAGCAACTGATAGACAACGATAAAACTTTTTCTTCAGGCAGAGTTTGCCTTGATTGTGCAAATTCAACATTCTCTCTCCGATCTTATTTATTGTTCTATTAGCTATGCCAATTGAAAATCGGAAAGTGACAATTTTTTTTGAAATTATTTTTAAGTTTTTTTGAAAAGCTAGATATCTAAAGGCTTACGCGGGTTTGAACATGACCAAAAAGGGCGTGAAACTTTCAATACGAATCGAAAGTGTTTTAGCGATACTCAGTAAAGCAGCATCCACATCGGTGATTGGAAAAGCGCCTGAGATTTCTAAATCAGCAATCGCGGGATCACAACGCACCACGCCGTGTCGATATCTTGATAGCTCATCGATGACTTTTGCCAACGGCATGTTATCAACGATGATAAAACCTTTGGTCCAGGCATCGGCTGCGGACATATCAAACAACATTTTTTGCTGGAACAGCATGGAGGTGAATTTCACCTCTTCACCGGCATTCACGACAACTTTATCGCCAAGCCCATCAATCGGTCTCACCTCAACTGCATCTTCAAATACATTGACGCAGCTGCGGTTTTTATAAATACGGGTACTAAACCGGGTACCTAACGCCGTCACGGTGCCATGCATGGTCTGAACGATAAAGGGACGGTAAACAGGATTGGTTTCTTGAGCAGTTTCAACATAGATCTCGCCCTGCAGCAGTCTGACCCTTCTGATTTGTTCGTCAAAGTGAATCGACACTTTGGTATCAGTATTTAAAACCAGTTTGCTGCCATCATCTAACCTGAATGTTTGGATTTCGCCCTTTGCTGTGGTGTAGTCCGCCATAAAGTGATACCAGGGCTTTTCTTTGTAGGTAATCCAACCGGCAGAACTAAACGCAAAAAGCAGACTGAGGTTTTTGAGCACCTGTCTTCTGGTACTGGATGCGGGTGTATAGCTCCGATTGAGGACAGCGATGCTGGTTTTTGAATTGAGCCCAATAAAGGTTTTGGTGACTTCTTCAACTTGTTGCCAGGCAAATTTATGTTCTGGATCGGCATTTATCCATGCTTTCCATTGCGCACGATCACTGTCGGTGGCTTCTCCCGAGGTGAGCTGAACATACCAGTTCGTCGCGTCACGAAGGGCTTTGGTATTGAGCTGTGCCATTTAAGCTGTAACCATCCTCTAAGACGTCATGGTAATGCAGTGTAATAACGCCTTGGCAATGTATTGACGAACAGAACTGACAGAAACCGACAATCTTTCTGCGATTTGGGCATGAGTCAGACCTTCCAGCTGAAACCATAAAAATGCGTTACGAATTTTGCTTGGCAACCCATCGAGCATCTCATCGATTTTGGTCAGAGTTTCAATCATGATATTGATGGTTTCGGGTGAAGGCGCTTCTGCCTGAGGTAAGTTGGCAATTTCATCAAGGTAGGCCGCTTCAATATCCCGGCGTCTTACATGATTGACCATCAAACCATGGGCGATGGTGGTGAGATAGGCCCGGGGTTCTTTGATATTGCTCAGGTCATCTTTTTGCAGGACTCGGGAGAAAGTATCTTGCATCAAGTCGGCAGCATCAAAACTGCAGCCCAGCTTTTTGCATAGCCATCCCATGAGCCAACTATTATGTGATTGATAAAGCTCTGTAATCAGTGAATCTCTTGTTTGAGTTATGGTATTCACATTACAGACATCTACTTCTTGGTATAAAGCGGCAGTACTCAAATGACCTCTCCCAGTAAACATGTTGAGCGAATTTTTAAAGGCTCGCCCGCCTGTAGCAGTGAAAAGCTGACTCAATTTCCCACCACCACCATGTAGGCCAAGTCTGTGATGCGAATCACAGAGTGGGCTTCAATTTACTACGTAAAGAGGGCCAAAAATATAGGAAATAATCCTAAAGTTATAAGGGAAGATTTATTTATTGGTTTTCGCTATATATCCCGCGCCATCACTGACTTTGACGTTAAACATTATTTTTATGAAAGACGGAATTACCATGATCACCTCCATATCTTCTCTTAATATAAATTGGTATTTAGGGAGCAGTAACGAGTTGTCCGCGTTACTTTTATCCAAACCGGTTGACGCTTATCAAAAGCTTTAAAGCTTCCAACTGGCTTAAGTACTTTGAGTAAAACTGCTATGGAGTGATGAGAATAAATAAACGATTTGGAAGCTTTGTTGGTTAACGTATTATTTTCGTGCAATCAGGTAAAAATTACCTACTGAATAAATACTTTGTAAATGGTTATCCATTGGTTGCTCTTCTCTGAACACAAATAATCGCCGGGTACAAATTTTGCGTAAAGTTTTTCAATTATTTTTAACTGGGGGCTGTTGATCTTGCATATCCCCGCTTTTTTATTATGGAAATGACATGCTGACATTCATCGGTGCCGTACTGGTTTTTATTATTATGGTTGATGCGGTCTGGACGACGTTAACGACTCGTGGCAGTGGTTTTTTAGCAGGTCCTTTAACGTTAAGTCTTCGATGGGTGATGAGATCTCTTTCCTATAAAATGGGAAATCGTAATGTGCTCGCCCATACCGGCACATTGACTATTATCACTCTGGTGCTGTTTTGGTTATGTGGTTTATGGCTGGGCTGGGGCTTAATCTTTATTGGTATGCCAGGCAGTGTAATAGAAGATGGGGATATGCAACCGGCGAATCTGGTGGGGTATTTTTATTTTGTGGGGTTTACCTTATCTACACTTGGCATCGGCGATCTACGACCGGTGGGAGATATTTCACGAATATTGACCAGTGTGGCGGCCTTTAATGGACTGATCCTCGTCACTTTGATGATTTCCTATGCCATTCCCTTACTTAACGGTGTTATCAGCCGACGCAAACTGGCTTTTTATTTGTCGTTGTTAGGTGACAATATGACCAATCTGGTGCTGAATGCCTGGAATGGAGAGGATTTCCGCGATCTTGAGTCGACCATCCATTTAGTGTCTGGTGAGATAATCCAATGTGCAGAAAATCGCTTGGCCTATCCGATATTAGATTATTTTTACAGTTACGAACGAGAGTTTTCTCTGGGATTGCAACTGGCAACAGTCGATGAGGCTCTGAACCTATTGGTTTCAGGTGTCGATAAGTCATTGCTGCCAGCAGAATCCACGATCTTAAATATTCGTAAAATCATTCAGCTTTATCTTACTCGCTGCCATTCAGCATTAAGCCACATTGAGGCAGATGTGCCGCCGCTTCCTTCTCTGTCACCTCTCAGTCACTCCGGCCTCACATTGCAAAGTGATAAGACGTTTGAATCCAGCATGGCAGAGTTTAATGAGCGTCGAAGGTTACTGCATAAACTGGTTTTACATGAAGGCTGGGAATGGACAGATGTCAGCCCGGCTTAACTGAACAATTTCAATGAGCTTCATGCTCAGTCGCTCATCTGCTTGGCTTTTTCACCAATAGCAATGATATCTGTACGATAAGGATTGGCCTTGAGTGTTTGTGCCAGTTGCACCATGTTATGCACCATTAGCAAGGTCATATTATTGGTAAAAAAGTGTTTATCGCCACCGGCTTCTATATAACTCGGTCCCGGACCGGCATCACCAACGTAGTAGGTAAACGCATTGACTGGTAGCGTAAATCCCTGCTCGGATAAGTCCAGCATAATACTGGCGGAGGCTTTTTTGGCACCATCTTCATTACCGTCTACCATGACGCCAGCGACTTTATTAAAAGTGGGATATTGACCATTTTTGTTATTGCCCTCGCTCATAATGCCATCCATACGTTCAACGACCATTTTAGCCACCGAACTTCTATCGCCACGCCAAATCGGTGTCGCGATAATCAGCATATCGGAAGCGTAAATACGTTCGAGAATTTTTGGCCATTCATCCTCACCTTTTTCATCCGAAGTATTACCAAAACTTACATGGTAATCGACCACCCTTATGGTTTCTGTCTCGACCTCCAGATCGTTCAATACTTTGCTGGCAACATCAATAAAGGCGTCCGTATTTGAGGTGGCTGGTGACTGTTTTAACGTGCAGTTCAAAAACAGAGCTTTTAACTGATGGTTGGAATCACTCATAAAGTACTCCTGATAGTAAGTTAAAAACGTTACTGGTAATGGTCGTGAAGCAACGTCGCGAAGTGAACTGTTTGAAAATCGGGTGAGAGACAGAAGCGTCCTCTCACCCGTTGGTGAGGCGTTTAATGTGGCTCATGCAGATGATGAAGTGTTGTTTCCAGCCATTCTTTATGACGACGTTCATCTGCCAAATGATCTTGCAAAATTGAATTCACTGGCTCAGGAAAAGCTTCTTGGACATTTTCCTCATAACGATTATTGGTCATGACTTCATTCAACTGCATAGCCTTCAAAATACCGTCATCACCTGCCAATTGAGCAATGTGTACGCTGCCGTTGGTGAGGATTTTTTTCAAATCACCCTTCTCTGGTGGCGCACCACCCTCCTGGCAAACAATCTGGCTGAGGACGGCGATATGATTTTCATGATCCTGCATAAATACATTTAACTTATCTCTGTACTCTGGATTTTCAAGTCGCTCGATGGCGGCTTGATAAGCTGAAATAGCGTCATAATCCATTTCTATAAGATCATTCAATTTCTCAACAATATTTGTTTTTTCCATGGTTTCACTCATGATAATTTCCTTACTCAATATTAATGAGTGGTATGGACGCCTTCTTTAATTCCCTTCAAGGCTTGTCCTACCTGGACAGAATTTAAATGTTGAGCCATATCGCCAATACTGACGACGCCCACCAAAGTATTTTCATCATTGAATACAGGCATTCTTTGAATCTGTTCATCATTCATCAGTACAGCCACTTCTTCAATGGTATTTTCTTCATGGCAGGCAAGGACTTTTACAGTCATCACTTCATCAACTGAAATCTCGGATAAATCATTCACCTGAGATACGCCGCGAGTCACAATATCTCTATCCGTTACCGTACCGACTAAGGTATTGTCATCAGCAATAAGCAGAAAGCCGATATCCTGGTCTCGCATGATTTGAGCCGCTTCTCTGACCAGCGTCGAAGGCAAGATCGTTGTAACATCAGTGTTCATAATTTCTTTTACATGCATCATGGTTAATCTCCTTTGCATTGAGAGTTTTGATTTCTCTATCTGTCAGGAATTTTTGCAATGCATATGCCAACCTTTTGCTGAGCGCCTAAAAGCGCTCCGTAAGGAAGGTTTATAACGTCAACTGATAAAAACGATGGGGAAATATAAAACAAGCTCTATAAAAATTTCATTTACCAGCAGTAATTTTTACCAGGGCTTTTATTGGACTATTACCTTCAACGAAGGAGTTTGGGGCCATTAAAAAGAAAATAGTGAATCACAGAACTATCGTTCAGTTAACTTAACGTCATACATCCGCTTATCTGCAGCATTTAAAAGCTCATCTGCCGAGGTGGCATCCTGTGGGCAGGCAGCCATACCGATGCTCGCTGTGACCGACAGGCTTTTATCGTTATGAATTAGCGGTTGTTTGATGGTTTCAACTATGGATTTAACAACCCGTTGGGCCTGGCTTGGTGAGGTTTCGGGTAATAAAACTGCAAATTCATCACCGCCCAGTCTGGCTACGGTATCTGTCTCACGCAGAATGCTGCCGAGTTGGGTGGCGGTATGTTTAAGGATCTCATCTCCCACATGATGACCATAGTTATCATTAATTTCTTTAAATCCATTTAAATCAATAAATAAGATGGTAAATTCACGTTTATGACGCCGATAGTTCTGTATCAGTTTATTTAAAAACTCAAAGAACATCAGGCGGTTGGGAAGTCCAGTCAGTCCATCATGAAATGCCTGCCATTCCAGCTTAACTTCAGCCGCTCTTCTACTGGTAATATCTATAATAAACGCCAGTACGTGTTTATCATCCAGGGCGGTGAGACGTTCCAGAAAATAATATTCTTTGCCGTTTAATACCAATGGATATTCAATGGTTGACGGTTCTCCCGTCTTTACTGTGGCAGCCATCAACGCGAGTTTTCTCTCTACCAGATCCGGTTCCAGCAGTTGTTTGATATTCATGCCATTTAATTTATCGGCATCAACCAATAAAGGAAAACTATCTTCTACTTCATGGTCAATTATTTTGCCATCCACCCGCATAGTCAGCAGTAAATCAGGCATCGCATCAATAATGGCTTTATTTCGCTGATTGAGCACCGCTAACAGTTTTCTGGATTCAATCTGTTTGAGCAGTTGGTTACCTAAAAATACTAATAACAGAGTGAAAACCATCAAAATGATGATATTTCGCGTCACCACCTGTTGTTCATATTGTCTTATGAGTTGATCGGCCGTCGCACGATTTTCAGCGACAATGGAGAACATTCCCCATTTATCGAGAAACTGAAAATCGCACTGGGCATTGTTCTCTAATTGAACCCGATGAATACCCAGCTCAGTTGAGGCCAGATATTTATGATCTTTGCATAAACTATAAATATCACTTTTATGCAGTCCTTCGTACATACTGGATGACCAGATGAGTTTGCCGGACTGATCGGTCAATACAGCAGAAATATTTTTGTTCTTGGTAATGCTTCCAAGCTGAGCAGTCAGGTCTTCATTTTTAAGGGTCGCCACCACCACTCCCCTAAACTTATCTTCACTATCCCGAATCGGATAGCTCATCATAATAGATAATGCACTTTCCTGAATTATGGATTGCCTCGGTGAGGAAATGAAAAAACTGGTGTGTTCGTTTTGAATGTGTTCGGTAAAATAATCCCTTACCGAAATTGGCTGTTGAGATCCGGGATTGGTAGAAAATGTAATTACACCTTTGCTATCGGCAACATATAGCTGCCATATGGTGGGATTTAGATTTTTGAGTCTTTCAGCGTAAGCAGCGACTTGCTGCGGTGCATCAATACTCATAGCGCCAAGCTGTCTGAGGTTTGCTCCTACAAAAGAAAATTCTTTATCAATCAACTCGGCTTGTAACACCGATAACATGCCGACCCGCTGATTGATCTGCTCATTAATCGGATTTTTATAACCAGAGACTTGTTGGTGGTAAAAATAACGCAAACTCATCGCACCAATAAACCACACAGCAAGCAGCATAAAGACTACAAGCGTACGGTTAAAAAATAATTGGTTGATATGTTTTGTCATATCTTAAGGATATCGTCTTGATAGTGAAAACACACTAAAAACTCTTTGTGATTCGGATAGTTGCGCACAGTTTCAAAAAATAACCAGTAAACATTTATGTTGATTGAGAAGTTAAAATCTATTGTCTAATACAATTTGTTTGGTGAGGTTAGATTAGGAATAAGAATGATAGCTTTTAGTCGCTGCCTAAAAACTCAATCGCATCTGAAAACTGTCACTCTGTAGATACATTTGATGAGATTGAGTGAAGTCGAATGAGCGTCTAAAGCAAAATACGTTGCATCCTTGCATAAAAAAAGGCTTATCAAAAATAATTTTCTACTTTTAATAAGCCTTCGGTTCTTTAATCGTAAATGTCTGAATTATAGCAATGACTCAATGGCATCAGTCACCTGTTTATCACTTGGTTTAACTTTGCTGGGAAAAGCGGCAACGACTTTGCCGTCGGCATTAATCAGGTATTTACTGAAATTCCAAGCTGGTTCTTCGCTTTGCTGGTTAATTTCCTGAAACACCGGATTGGCTTTCTGACCCGTTACAAAACTCGGAGCAATCATGGTAAAGGTCACGCCAAAGTTTTCCCGGCAAACTCGCTCAGCTTCGGCTTCGTCTTTTGCTTCCTGGTTAAAATCATTACTGGCAAAGCCCACTACCATCAAACCACTTTCTTGATACTTCTGATGCAAGGCCTCCAGCCCTTCAAACTGGCGCGTATAACCACAGTGACTGGCGGTATTAACGATGAGTAATGGCTTGCCATTGGCCACTTTACAGAGGTTGACTGTTTCGTTGGAATGCAGTTTGGGCAATTCATAATCCAGAAATTCAGGACAGGACTCTGCTGCCTGCGCCGAGAAAGAAAGCATTAAACTTGATATTAATAGTAAGACATAACGCATCATAAAATCCTTTGGCTAGAAGTAAGTCAAACCCTAGGGCTTGTTATCTATGCAGACCTTAGGGGCCACAAAAAGTTGATATAACGTTAAATTAATTATCTGTCAGCTTTAAATGGCAGAAGCCAGATAGTTGTCATCTAACCGTGGCACGGCATCCAGCAGGTTTTTGGTATGCTCATTCTGTGGCGAATTCATGATTTCTTGAGTATTACCGGATTCTACTAATTGTGCTCTATGCATGACCACCATGCGATCGGCCAGATAATCCACCACGCCCATATTGTGCGTGATAAACAACATGCCAATACCCTCTTCATCGACCAGCTGTCTTAACAACCGCAAAATACCGGCCTGCACGGAAACGTCCAGAGCTGATGTTATTTCATCACACAATATAAAGCGTGGTTCCAACACTAAAGCTCTGGCAATAGCCAGACGTTGACGTTGACCACCGGAAAATTCATGTGGATAGCGCCATAGACTATCGGTTGGCATCTCAACCCTGTCCAAAAACCGCGCTGCGATTTGGGTGCGTTCAGCATCGCTACTGCCAATACCATGAACCCGCATCGGTTCGATTAACGTGGTATGAATCGGCAGACGTGGATTTAAACTTGACCCCGGATCCTGAAACACTACCTGCATCCGTCTTCGCAGTGGCCGCATCGCTTTAGCAGATACCTGGGTGATATCCTGGCCTTCAAGAAATATACTGCCGGATGTCACTTCCTGCAGACGTAACAAGGCTCGCCCTAATGTTGTTTTACCGCAGCCAGACTCACCTACCAGAGCAACCACCTCTCCTGCATTGACCTGCAGCGAAACGTTTTCAACGGCACGAAAATGATCGACTACCCGGCGCATTAAGCCGCGACGCACTGGAAAATATACGGAGACGTCTTTGACTTCCAATAAGACTTTTTCTGGTTTCACCGGCCTGTCTGGTCTGATCAGCCGTTCCGGTAATGCGGCTATCAGGCTCTGGGTATATTCATGTTGTGGATTACGTAAGACATCTGCCGTCTTACCACTTTCCACTAGTTTGCCTTTACGCATCACCCCGACCACATCAGCAATTTGTGCAACCACGCCAAAATCATGGGTAATAAACAACATGCCCATTCCATATTTGGTCTGTAAATCACGCATCAGCTTGAGAATCTCAGCCTGGACCGTTACATCAAGGGCAGTGGTCGGCTCATCCGCAATTAATAATGCCGGTTCACAAATCAGCGCCATCGCGATCATCACCCGCTGGCGTTGACCACCGGATAACCGATGGGGATACTCCCGAATCCGACCTTCCGGGTCCGGAATCCTGACTTCTGCCAGTGCTGCCAGAATCTTCTGTTTACGTGCCTCTTCTTCCAGTTCGGGACGGTGTATCAGCAATACCTCTTCCAGTTGTTCGCCAATCGTCTGCACGGGATTAAGTGAGGTCATTGGCTCTTGAAATATCATCGCGATACGACTGCCACGGACTGATCTCAGTGTTTCGTCATCCGCATTGAGTAAGGCTATTTCAGGTAATTGTCCCTGAGGATCCGTTAACCTAATATGACCGTCAGGATGCCGGTAATGACCATGCGGTAATAACCCCATGATCGATAACGCTGTCACAGATTTACCGCTACCGGATTCACCGACCAGACAGTAGGTTTGGCCGGGTTCAACCGCCAGACTGATATTATCAACCGCCCGTAACCAGTTATCGCCCTCACCCAGCTCTGTTACCAGGTTTTCAACTTCCAGTAACGTCATGACTGCATCCCCCGATTGGTATGGGGATCAACCGCGTCACGCAACGATTCACCCAACAGGTTATAGGCGAATACCGTCATAAAAATTGCACCACCCGGGAAAACCGCCAACCACCAGTTAAATGTCGAAGATTGCACGGCCTGATTAAGCAACTGTCCCCATGAAGGATCATCGACTAAACCCAGACCAAGAAAGCTTAACGTCGCTTCAGCCAGAATCGCAGAGGCCACACCAAAGCTGGTCGCGACCAGCAATGGAGCCAGCCCGTTGGGCAACATATGACGAAATAAAATGGATCGTAGCGGTAAACCACTGGCGATGGCCGCTTGAACAAAATCCTGCTGCCGAAGCTTGAGAAATTCGGCACGTACATAACGTGCATAGCCCGACCAGGCCGTTATCCCAATAATCACCATCATCATGTAAATGGAACGGCCAAAAAACGCCACGAATGACAACAACAAAAAGAGGGTTGGAATAGCTTCAAAGATTTCCACCAGCCGCATGCCAATAATATCGACAATGCCTGAAAAATAGCCCATCAGACCACCAATAATGGTTCCGATAACCAAGGCAATTCCGGTAGCTATAAAACCAATTCCCAAGGCAATACGGGATGCATGGATCATTCGGGATGCTACATCTGCCCCATTTTCGTCAGTACCCATCCAATGGGTACGTTCGTTTACTGATAAGGGTGACTCAATCCCGGTATCGGCGTAATCACGCAGATAATCCTTAGCGGAATATGGAATCGGTGCCCGAATGATATTGTCGACTTTACCGGCAGCTTCCATTTCGCGGTAATGCTCATATACCACCAATACCGGCGGTGTTACGCTCGAGTAAGCAATAAATGACACCACAGCAATGCTGGCAACCCACAACAAAATCTTTTTCCAGGCAACAATTGATAAGGCTGAAATCACCAGGGTTATGAAAAAACCACTCAACCAGACCCAGTCCAGTGGTTCCATATGTTGCAGTAATGGGCTGGAAGCCTGTCCGTCCACAACCATGTAAAGCGGGTGACTGCTTGCCAGAAAGGGTGAAAAGGTGGCGATTAACACTAACAGCCCAATCCAGGCCAAACCGATTTTGGCGCTGGTGCGTTTTAACAGTGAAGAAACCACCTGTTGGGTCCAGGATTTAGACGGTTGCTTGACTGGAATATCGACGACTTGCTCAGTCATAACTGACCCTCGGATCAACAATTGCGTAGGCAATATCAGCCAGTAAATAGCCGACTAATGTAAGCAGACCGGAAATCAATGTGACCGATAACACCAGCTCACGATCACGGGTCTGCACCGCTTCAACCGCCAATTTGCCCATCCCATCGATACTGAAAATGCTTTCCACTATGACTGACCCCGCTAACAAACTGGGCAATAAAGTGGCCGATACTGTAATCAGTGGCAAAAGTGAGTTTCTAAAGACATGACGCCATAATACGGTTTCTTCATCCACTCCCTTCGCTCTTGCCGTTCGGGCATAATCAGCGGCTAGGTTTTCCAATAAAGATGAACGCGTCAACTTGGCAAGAAAGGCCAAACCACCATATGAAAGTGCGATAACAGGCAATACCAGATGCCATAACCGATCCAGTAGATAGCCGCCTTGCAGAATGTCCACTCCGAGTAATCGCGATATGGCTAATCCGAGTCCTATTCCAAAGGTTCCGGCTACGATAATTCTCAATGCAATATTATTAAGCCCAGCCAATAGCCTGAACAATAAGGCCATGGATGGAATCAAAAATAGATGCAACACCCCAAAAGCTTGACCATGCAGGTTAAACGCCATTGCATACCCTAGCAGAGCCCCCACAATGACCCCGGCATACTGCCGCTTTTTTAATGAAAAACTTACTGCAGCACTGATCAAAGCAACCGTTATCAATGCCACACACAACACGGTAATAAACACATCGCCAAAGCTGCTAAATAATGGAAGGAATGTTTGATCCGCCGTTTCGCGGCGCATCAAACCCCCGGTTGGGAACCAGCGCCAATATTGCTCTGAAGCAAAAAAGCCGATAAACAAAACACCAGCCAGCATACTCGGTACTGACCATAAGCCGAGCAGGAAAATATTGGAGGTGACATCGAATCGTCCTCCCCGTTGGCGAGCGGCTTGTACGCCGATACCGATTGCCAGAGCATAAATCAGTGGTATTGAAATCAGATTGAGTAACAAGGTGATTGGTAGTCGTTCAGCAATCATATCGGTGACTGGTCTGCCATAACGAAAGCTGGTGCCGAGATCAGGACCTTTCCACAATGAAAACTCACCAAAACTACCATCAGCTAATCTTTCAAAACCAATCGGTGAAATATTATTTAACCAACGGACATATTGCACCGGGGCGGGCTGGTCCAGACCATACAATTTGTTGTAATAGTCTTCCAGGGCCTGACGGCTTTGCGGTTCCAGTTCCATGCCATCAACCAGCGACTGGGCACTAATACCGCCCGGAGCAGCAGCCATAACAGTAAACACTACAATAGTGATTCCGAGCAGCGTCGGAATCATCAGTAAGATGCGTCGCAGCAAATAATTCAGCATGTCTGTCTAACGCCTAGCGACTATGCTGCAGTTCGGCCGGGACATATATCTCGACCGGGACAGCCATAAGATTAAGCCCCAATGCAGTTTTTTCCAGGTTATGAATGCGCCGGTCAATAAAGGCCATGGTATTGCGACGGAAGAGGAAAGTATAAGGCTGATCCTGCACCAGAATTTTCTCTGCCTGATGCCATAAATTCATGCGCTTTTCTTCATTTACTTCACCACGAGCTGCATCAATGATGGCATCCAGCTCAGGATTTCGGTAATTGATAAAATTATCGCCACCTTCAACGGTTTGGCTGGAATGAAACATCTGATAGATGTCGATTTCGATACCTGATGTCCATGCTAAGGTGATGGCATCGAAGTTTTTCTGTTGGATATTTTCTACCATGACCGACCATTCAGTGGGATTTGGTTTCATGATAATGCCTGAACGAGCATATAAATCTCTCAGAAACAGCACCATGCGGCGAGTATCATCACTGTCCTGAAAGTAAGTCAGCGAAAACTCAAAATTGTCACCATCCGGGGTTTCCAATACACCATCATTATTGCTGTCCTGAAAACCGGCTTCCAATAATAATTCACGCGCTTTTTCAATATTATAGCCAATTGCCTCATTAGCCTTATCATGCTGAGCCGAGCCCGGCATAAAGGGACTGGCTGCAGGTTGTCCATATCCCAGGAAAATTTCTTCCAATACTCTATCGACATCGGTGAGCATGGACATTGCGATCCGCACCCGTTTATCGGCAAATATAGTCTTTTCACCCCCACGTTCCTGATTCCAGGCAATAAAACTGTAACCTGCGGTAGGACTCATATATTCAAAATTCTGACTGCGTTCGATGATGTCTTTGTCATCCAGTAACGTTTGATATTCACGTGGACGAGCACTGTAGACATCAATATCCCCATTACGGAAAGTGGTTAAACGAGCACTGTCATTTTCGATAATTCGCCAGACAATGCGATCAAAAGAAGCACTGACCGGTCCCCAATAGCGAGGGTTACGTACCAATTCAACGACACCTGCATCGGGAGACCATCCTTCAGGATTGGCTAAACGGAATGGACCTGAGCCGAGCAATAAGCCCCGGCTTTCATTAAACGTCTGGGGATCATCAAGAAAGCGTCCATAAAAATGTTCCGGTAAAATTTCCAGACTGCCGGCCAGTTGTAAGCTATTAAAGTAGGGTTCCTTGAAGACAAATTCCACATGGTAATCATCCAAGGCAGTCACCCGCTCTATGCGCGAAAGATATGCACGACTGCGGGGTGCGGCTATTGCCTCATTCATAATGAAATTAAAAGTAAATTCTACGTCTTTAGCGGTTAATGGTTCACCATCTGAAAACGTAATATCACGACGTAGTGCAAAGGTAATCGTCAAACCATCAGCAGAAGTTGACCAGTCTTCTGCCAGCAATCCATTCCATTCCAGTGTTTCGGGGTTTCTGACCAGTAATGATTCCAGCACATATTGTTGAACTTCGGCGGAGTATGCGTCAGCAGAAACCAGGGGGGTTAAGGTGCGGATATTGCTGCCAAACGCCATCATCAACCAATCTCCCTGGGCATACTCTTCGTGTTCAGTCGCTCGGCGGGCACGTTCAAAAGCATCTGTCTCTTTGGTGACTGATTGGTCTGAAAAGGAGGTGTTGGCAGCACTACTGAAATCGGCCGTACGAATCGTTTTTTCAAGATTACGTAATAAACCACGCGTCGAGCGGATATCCTTGGCCTGCTCTTCCATAATACGGGTCATTTCATCCATCTTGGTCCACTGCCTGTCTATCTGAACCATAAGTAGCAGGAACATCACCACGAATAAACTTAATCCCAGCCAAAACCAGAGTTTACTGATACCCGCATTTCCATTTTTCATGCTTTATTTGCCTATTTCTCTGTAGATGTTTGTTATTTTTTATGACTTTAGTTCAGCCTGACAGTTTGTTGAGCTGCTGTCAGTAGATTTCTACTAAAAATTTAGCTTCACGACTTGACAGTTGCAAATCCGGGTTGGTTCTTGTCGTAGCTAAAATTGTTATGACTGAATTCACTAGAATCTGTTGATCTTCCAGCGTCAGTATTGCAGACGGTTATGTTAAACATCACCAGCCCTTAATCACCCTCTCCCAGACAGAACTTGATTTCAGCCAGATTTTTTTCAACACTTTGTGTGCCCGCCTGTATTGCTTCAGCTGCACGGTAAAATTCCAGCAAACCGATATGTGATAAACGTGGTTGTAACAACACATCTGGTGGGTCACCCGCCATACGACTACGGGTGATACGATCCTGAGTGATATTTACCGACGCAGCAATTGCCGCGAACATATCCGGTACATCTTCTTTGGGCGTTTTCTCTTCACCAAAAAGATTGCCAGTGTAATTGGTGATGAAATCACTAATCCGGTTTCCCAGCAGACTGCTGCTTTGATCATTCTGGGGAACCGGAGGATTCTGATGCAGATGTTTTCCCAAAATATCGCCATTCAGGTTGACTGCAATCACAATATCAGCCCCCAATGCGCGACAAACCGATACTGGTACAGGATTAACTAATCCGCCATCTATCAACCAGCGCCCATGATGCTTAATGGCTGGAAATAAACCTGGCAAAGAAATAGAAGACCAGACGGCTTCAAGCAATTTCCCCTCGGTATTCCAGACTTCCTGACCGGTATGAAGATGGGTCGCGACACTAGCATAGCGCGTCGGAAGATCTTCAATTAATGTGGCTTCTTCAGCCACATACTGTCTTAGGAATTGATGCAACTTATCTTTATTAACGACCCCATTAAATGGAAAACCGATATTAAAAAATCGCGCCGTTTCGAGTTTGGTCAATTTTAAAAGTCGTTGTTGCAGATCGGGCAATTTATTACTGAGATATGCCGCACCAACTAATGCACCTATAGAAGTACCGACCACTACATCGGGCTTGATTCCCGCCCTTTCGAGAGCATTTATCACACCAATATGTGTCCATCCTCTTGCTGCCCCACTGCCAAGTGCCAAGCCGATTTTCAACGAATTTTTCATTTAATGTTCACTTTAAATTTAAGGGAAAACCGTATTAACATGATGAAAAAGCTAAAGATATATAAATTCCGACCGTTATAACTAAATGACTCGTGTAACCTTAGGTCAACATGATGGATATATCACGAATTTATCATAACAACTTTTTAATTACCTACAGCACGCAACCGGTTAACCCTGGACAAGCGTCTGCGGAAAAAACCCAGCAAACAATTCATGAAGAGCGAAGGCAGCGTCGTGAACGTCGCAAACGTAAACAGAAAACGCGAATAGAAAGACGGGTTTCCTCAGAGCGCAGGGGCCCTTCGTTTGATGCCAAGGCTTGAATCCGGCTGTTCTTTAAAAGCTTTTACTCATGCGGATCATAAAGATAAACCATTAGTACGCTTTTAAAGCTTTTTTAAAGACTTTCGATCAAACAAGCCCCATCGTCCTGTTTTAACCGCTCCACGACGAATCCCGTTAACCGGTGCTATGTAAAACAAATCACCATTTTGCCCCAAAAGCTGTTGTCTGACCCCACTGGCTTTGGCAATTTTGGCATTGGCCTTCATGTGCATTAACTCGCCATGAACCGGGATCGCACATTGTGGCTGTACCCATTGGTACATGGTTTTAAGTTCTTCGCTAGCAGGATGTCCCGAGGCATGAATGGGCAGCGCGCTATTATCAATATCAATAACGTCAACCTGCATGACTTTAAGCCGTTCTATCAAAGTGGCAATCGCCAGTTCATTTCCCGGGATGACTTTTGAACTGAAAATAACGGTATCGCCAGGTGATAACTGCATATCCCGAAAACTGTTCAGACTCAGCCGATTTAGCGCTGTTCGTGGCTCTCCCTGACTACCGGTCGCCACCAATAAAACCGTATGTGCCGGTAAAAACCCTAAATGCGCTGAATCTACTGACGTTTTCACACTGTTCCATAAACCAACATTTTTGGCAGCTGACACGGTGTTAATTAATGAGCGGCCAAGCAGGCCCAAATGGCGCCCGGTTTCGTCAGCAATTCTTGCCAGAGTGTGTAACCGGGCGATATTACTGCCGAAACAGGCGACCACGACTCTGCCTTTGGCCTGTTCAACATGGAATTTCAAACCTTGGTATAAATTGGCTTCTGATTCCGACCACCCCTGCACATTGGCGTTGGTCGAATCACACACCATCGCATCAACCTGATACTCAGCTAACTTTTGAAACGTGCCTGCATCATATGCCGGCCCCACCACCGGAGCTTTATCAAGCTTCCAATCCGCGGTATGGAATACTTTTCCTGCTGCTGTCGAGATAAGCAATGCATAAGGTTCGGGGATGGAATGAGTAAGTTTTAACCACTCCACATGAAATACGCCGATCTGTCGTTTGGCATCTGCTTCAACCACAATGACCGGCACTTTATCTGCGATACCACGTTCAACCAGCTTTCGTCGTAACATTTCGGCGGTAAATGCTGTTGTATAAACCGGGCAACGAAAGTATTCCCAAAGATAAGGCACTGCACCAATATGATCTTCATGAGCATGGGTAATAATCAGACCATCCAGCTGTTGACGACGGTCGATCAGAAATTGCGGGTCAGCCATCTGGATTGGCGGGTTCTGACTATTAAGTGGGTCACCAAACTCATCTACTTCAGCTTGAAATGTCACACCACAATCCACAATCAACCAACGCCCGTTATGTCCATACACATTCAGGTTCATGCCTATTTCGCCACAGCCCCCCAGCGGCAGGAACCAAAAATCATCTTTTCCAGGTGTCATCCAGGCCTCTTAATTCAAATGCGTCGGTGTTCAATCTTTTCAGTTAAAACAAGTGTTGCTATGACTGGTAATGTTTTCACCAGTTCATTTTTGCTATCTTCATGATAGCAGTTGCACTTTTGCAACATTATAAATGCAGCCAGAGAAATTCTTTTTCAAAGACACTCCAGCAAAGCCGTGATGTGTCTGTTCCGCTAGTGGCAACAGCTTTTTGTTTTACGAAGTTATCAGTTAACTCCTGAAACAAGACGTTTAGGTTTTCTCTTTCATTTTGGCTTTAACTACATTGTTTGAGTAGATTTTGCCGCTCCGGTCATTAAATCAATTGTGACGATTAATATAGCTACATCGTTGTTATTGCAGCTTATAAGCTGCATTTGGCATAAAGGAAATATCTGACTTAAATCAACAATGCTATACTTTGCGGCTGTTTACAGTTGAAAACGCTGCAGGCTTTTAACTATCCCAAATAATCAGAGGCAAACAGATGGAAAAATCCACCCTTATGTCAGAAGGATTAACGCTCATGGTAACCGGCATGGGTTTTGTATTTGTGTTTTTGACCGTATTAGTACTGGTGACGACATTAATGTCGTGGATAATCACACGTTATGAGAAAAGTGTCGGCGCCCTTCCTGCTGAAGGCATTCCTGCCCCTACTGCTGTATTAGGTCGGAATCAGTCAGGGCAGTCCAAACAGCAATCCCAATCTTCTCAAGATTCAACATTACTGACAGTTTTATCCAGTGCAGTTCACAAATACCGTAAAAACAAGTGACGCCAAGTCGCTCCACGAATTAGTAGTTTAATCAAAGGCCATAATATGACCGAAGCAAATAAAAAGCTTGGCATCACCGATGTCGTTCTGCGTGATGCCCATCAATCACTTTTCGCTACTCGACTCCGTTTAGATGACATGCTGCCAATTGCCGACAAACTGGATCAGGTAGGTTACTGGTCAGTTGAAACATGGGGTGGCGCAACTTTTGATGCCTGTATCCGCTATCTTGGTGAAGATCCCTGGCACCGCATCCGCAGTCTTAAGGCAGCCATGCCCAATACCCCACAACAAATGTTACTTCGCGGACAAAATTTGTTGGGTTATCGTCATTATGCTGATGATGTGGTGCGTAAATTTGTAGAAAGAGCCAGCATTAATGGCGTAGATGTGTTCCGCGTATTCGACGCAATGAATGATCCCAGAAACCTTGAAGTTGCTATCAAAGCCGTTTTGGATAATGAAAAGCATGCACAAGGTACCATGGCCTACACCATCAGCCCGGTGCATGATTTGCAAATGTGGCTGGATATGGCCAAACGCATTGAAGATATGGGTGCCCATTCATTATGTATTAAAGATATGGCTGGTTTGCTTAAGCCTTACAAAGCTTATGAACTTGTTAAAAGCCTTAAGCAAACCATTGATATCCCTATACATATGCAGTCTCACGCGACGACTGGCCTGTCGACAGCGACCATCATGAAATGTGTTGAAGCTGGTATTGATAATGTCGATACCGCTATTTCATCAATGTCGATGACCTATGGCCATTCGGCGACTGAATCGGTTGTGGCCATATTCGAAGATACAGCCAGTGATACCGGTCTGAATATCGAATTGCTTGAAGAAATCGCTGCTTACTTCCGCGAGGTTCGTAAAAAATATGCCAAGTTTGAGGGAAGTTTACGCGGGGTCGATTCACGCATCCTGGTAGCACAGGTTCCTGGTGGCATGTTGACCAATATGGAAGGCCAGTTGCGCGAACAAAATGCGCTGGACCGGATGGATGAAGTGTTACATGAAATTCCTCGTGTGCGTGAGGATCTCGGATTCATCCCGTTGGTAACGCCTACTTCACAAATTGTCGGCACCCAGGCAGTTATTAATGTATTAACCGGTGAACGTTATAAATCCATCACAGAAGAAACACAGGGTGTTTTACGCGGGGAGTATGGCTCTGCTCCAGCACCATTTAATTCTGAGCTGCAAAAACGTGTGCTTAATGATGAAGAAGCGATTACCTGTCGTCCCGCCGATTTGCTTGAAGACGAAATGGAAAAGCTGACCAGTGAATTAATTTCACTTGCCGAAACAGAGGACTTTAAACTCGAAGAAGGTGAAAGACAGATTGATGATGTTTTAACCTTTGCGTTATTTAATCAAACAGCAATCAAATTTCTTAAAAACCGTGGCAATCCAGATGCATTTGAACCGTTGCCAACCGCGGAATCCACTCACGAATCCTCCACTCCAGCCAAATCGGCAGGTGCGCCTGAAACTTACACCATCACGGTCAATGGTCAGCAATATGTCGTTGAAGTGAATGAAGGTGGTGATATTAGTCAGATTGACAGCTCACAGGCGCCTCAGCCTGCTGCGCAGCCAAGCACAAATGAAGGCGTTGCTGTAAAAGCACCTTTGTCTGGCAATATCTGGAAAATCATGGTTTCTCAAGGCCAGTCGGTTAATGAAGGCGATGTATTGCTTATCCTTGAAGCGATGAAAATGGAAACACAGATAGTAGCCGAACACGATGGTACGGTGACTTCAATCAATGTTAAACCAGGTGACACCGTCAAAGTTGGTGACACTCTCGTTTCTATCGCTTAAGGGCAACTCTAATGGATAAGTTATTACATCTTTGGGAGGCCACTGGCTTCTATCAAATGCAACCTGGCCAGGGCATCATGATCCTGATCGGCATGTTGTTGTTATATCTGGCGATCAAGAAAAACTTTGAGCCTTTACTACTGGTTCCAATCGGCTTTGGTGGCGTGCTTGCCAATATTCCGGGAGCCGGCTTAGCTGAGGCCGGTGGTATTTTGCACCTGTTTTATGTGGTTGGTATTGAAAGTGGCGCCTTCCCGCTCATCATTTTTATGGGCGTCGGCGCAATGACCGATTTTGGTCCACTACTCGCCAATCCTAAAACCCTTTTTCTGGGGGCTGCAGCCCAGTTTGGTATTTTTGCAACGTTAATGGGAGCGGTTTTACTCTCTACCTTCGGTATATTTGACTTTAGTCTGGCTGACGCTGCTGCCATTGGTATTATCGGCGGCGCTGATGGGCCTACATCGATTTATGTTGCCAGTAAGCTTGCACCGGACTTGCTGGGTGCTATCGCTGTTGCCTCTTATTCTTACATGGCATTGGTACCATTGATTCAGCCACCGATTATGCGTGCACTGACTAATGAAAAAGATCGTAAAATACGTATGCATCAGCAGCGTCATGTATCACAACGGGAAAAAATTGTTTTCCCTTTGGTCATATTGATTCTGGTCGCTCTCTTCTTGCCTGATGCAGCCCCATTATTGGGTATGTTCTGTTTCGGTAATCTGATGAAAGAATGTGCGGTAGTAGATCGTCTGAGTAATACTACTCAGAACTCACTGATCAACACTGTGACGATTTTCCTTGGCCTTGCGGTTGGTTCCAAATTAAGTGCAGAAAGCTTTTTGAATCAAATGACATTAGGCATTCTTTTGCTTGGTATGTTGGCCTTTTCTATCGGTACGGCCTCCGGGGTTATTATGGCCAAAATACTCAATAAAATAACCAAAGAGCCCATCAACCCGTTAATCGGTTCTGCTGGTGTATCAGCAGTCCCTATGGCGGCCAGGGTTTCCAACAAGTTGGGTCTGGAAGCCGATAAACATAACTTTCTGTTAATGCATGCCATGGGCCCGAATGTGGCCGGGGTTATTGGCTCAGCAGTAGCTGCAGGTATCCTGATTAACTACGCAGCAGGTTAACCTCTTTTATTGCTCCCTGAAAATAGCTTTTTTCAGGGAGCAATTTGTTTACCTTTAACCATTCTCACTTTTGCAATCTGATCGCCAAAACCTCTTATTTCACAAGCATATCCGGCAAAAGATGCGTGAGATTCAACCAGGCCCTGCCATTTTTCACCCTGGGCATAATCACCATTCATCTGGCTAAAATCCAGCCCAAAGCTTTTCAATAAAACTAACGTATTGCTATAGCTCATACCGGGGTTTATTTGTTCACAAGCAGATTTGATCTTATCGGTTTCCCATACATAATAAAGTGGGTATAACATCAACAGCACAATTGAAAATTGTATCAATTTAACAAGGGTCTGTTGATATTTCATAGCCGCCTCTGTTGTGACTGAAAATGCACCAATCAAGGCGCGAGGAATGCAGTTTAGTAGTTCTAAATAAATGACGAGTAACGTAGAGTGGTGCATTTTCAGTCACAACCCAAAGGGCTGGGACTATTTTTTTGCCCCACGGCGTTGGAAATGACTTATGTAGATCACTACATCGCATCATTTCCGCCTTGTTGGACAAAAAAAGAGCCTCCAGCAGTGGTCGCTCTGAAAAATCAATAGACCCTGAATAATTCATGGCCAGGTTTCCTTTCATTGAGCCATTTTTAAGTGTGTTGATTGTAGAGTGAGTCACATTGTTAAAACGTGACCTAACGATTATTTTTACAAAATAACAGGAAACTTCCATGTCTAACGAAATAATACCCGTTCATATCACCAAAAGTCCGGTCGAACTTTTCAAGATCCTTAAATTTGAAGGTATTGCTGACAGTGGTGCCGAAGCAAAAAATATCGTTGCTGAGGGACACGTAAAAGTGAATGGTGAAGTTGAAACCCGTAAACGCAGACAAATGGTCGCGGGTGATATTTTTCAAATTGGAGAGGATAGCTGGCAGTTGGTGGATTGACTTAATGGTAGTTTAATATATGATTTACTGCATATATGAATATTCAAATATGATTTAGCTGTGGATTTACTGAGTTTTCACAAATGTCTGGCAGATGAAACACGTCTGCGTATGGTGTTGCTGATTGTTGATCAGGGCGAACTTTGCGTATGTGAGCTGATGTCCGCTATGAAAATAAGCCAGCCGAAAATTTCACGTCATCTGGCGCTTCTCAGACAACATGGACTATTACAGGATAGACGTCAGGGACAGTGGGTTTATTATCGACTTAATCCGGAACTCCCCGCTTGGTCACAACAGTCCATCAATGCTGCTTATCAGAGTAAACCTGACTTCTTCAAAGAAGATTTAACCAAGTTACAACGCCTGGGTAATTGCTGCTAAAAATTTTCATTAAATATATATGGATAAACATATGTTATGACAGCCAAACCTTTCAAATTTTTATTTCTTTGCACACACAATGCATGTCGGAGCATTCTTGCTGAGGCCATCTTCCGACACTTAGCGGATACCAGGTTTATTGTGGCCAGTGCGGGCAGCAACCCTGCGGGTAAAGTTTTCCCTGAAACACTGACCAAATTGCAGGAACATGGTTACAGCGTTGAGGGTTTATCCAGCAAATCCTGGGATGATTTAAAAGATTATCAACCGGATGTTGTAATCACTGTTTGCGATCAGGCCGCAGGTGAAAGCTGCCCGGTCTGGTTTGGTAAGGCGGTAAAAGGACATTGGGGATTGACCGATGCTTCCAAAGTAGCGGATCCACTTGAGCGAAATCAGACTTTCGATGAATTAATCAGTTTGCTCGACGCTCGTATCAGCGCATTACTGCAATTAATGCCAGATGAATTATCTGCCTCTGAACTCAGTGCCGACATTAAACGCATAGGAGCTACATACTGATGGGCATATTTGAACGCTATTTATCGGTTTGGGTCGGACTGAGTATTCTGGCGGGTTTGTTCTTGGGAAATCTGTTTCCCAGCCTGTTCAATCTGGTTGCCAGCCTGGAATATGCACATGTCAATCTGCTGATCGCGATATTTATCTGGTTAATGATTTATCCAATGATGGTGCAGGTGGATTTCACGGCAATTAAAGATATTGGCAAACGGCCTCAGGGAATCTGGCTGACTTTAGTCATCAACTGGCTGATCAAACCCTTCACTATGGCTGCCCTGGGCTGGCTGTTTTTTAAGGTCCTGTTTGCCGGATGGGTCGATCCCCAATCGGCTGATGAATATATAGCTGGCATGATTTTACTCGGTGTAGCTCCCTGCACGGCAATGGTGTTTATCTGGAGTCAATTGGTCAAAGGTGATGCTAATTACACGCTGGTACAGGTGTCTCTCAATGACATAATTATGATTTTTGCGTTTGCACCGATTGCCGCATTTTTACTTGGCATCACAGATTTGACCGTACCTTGGAAAACCTTGCTGATTTCAGTCGTTTTATATGTATTGTTACCCTTATTAGCCGGCTTTTTTACTCGACAACATATTATTAAAAACAAAGGTTTGCCTGAGTTAACCCGATTTTTAAATCACATCAAACCCTGGTCAATTCTGGGATTACTGGCCACTGTAGTGCTTTTGTTTGGCTTTCAGGCTGAAACCATTCTGCAACAACCTTTCATTATTTTACTGATAGCAATTCCACTGTTGATTCAAACCTATGGGATATTTGCGCTGGCTTATTTCGCAGCGATCAAACTGCGCCTCCAGCATGATGTTGCTGCACCGGCATGCCTTATCGGTACCTCCAACTTCTTTGAAATGGCTGTTGCCGTTGCTATTTCATTATTCGGGCTTCACTCCGGCGCTGCTCTTGCAACTGTGGTGGGAGTTCTGGTCGAAGTGCCGGTCATGCTGACGTTAGTCTATTTCGCCAATCGCACCAGAAACTGGTTTCCCAAAAAAGAGAATTTATCATGACAATTAAAGTAGGTATTAATGGTTTCGGCCGTATCGGTCGATTATGTTTACGTGCCGCATGGGACTGGGAAGATATTGAGTTTGTGCAGATTAATGATCCTGCCGGTGATGCTGAAACCCACGCCCATTTGTTAAATTATGATTCGGTACATGGCCGCTGGGATCACCAGGCAGAAGCCAGTGGCAATACTATTGTTGTTGGCCATAAAACGCTTGCTTTAACCGCCAATAAAGCTATTGATGATACTGACTGGTCAGCTTGTGATGTTGTCATAGAGGCTTCCGGTAAAATGCGCGACACTGGTTTGCTGCAAAGCTATCTGGATCAAGGTGTAAAACGTGTGGTCGTTACAGCTCCAATCAAACAACCCGGTATTTTAAATGTCGTAATGGGTGTGAATGATGATCTGTATGATGCCAATAAACATCCTATAGTAACGGCCGCATCCTGCACTACCAACTGCCTAGCACCAGTCGTCAAAGTCATTCATGAAAAACTGGCTATCAAGCATGGCATGATCACTACCATCCATGATCTGACCAATACTCAGTCAATTATGGATACTCCCCACAAAGATTTACGCCGTGCTCGGATGTCCGGCACTAACTTGATTCCGACCACCACCGGAAGTGCTACAGCCATTACTGAAATTTTTCCCGAACTCAAAGGGCGACTCAATGGACATGCTGTACGTGTGCCATTAGCCAATGCTTCATTAACGGATTGTGTGTTTGAAGTTGAACGTGCAACCTCGGTTGAAGAAGTCAATGCACTATTAAAAGCTGCAGCAGAAAATGAGTTAAGTGGTATTTTGGGCTATGAGGAAAAACCGCTGGTTTCCAGTGATTATCGTGGCGATCCGCGTTCCAGCATTATTGATGCACTATCGACCATGGTCACTAATAAGACCCAGGTGAAAATTTATGCCTGGTACGACAATGAATGGGGTTATAGCATGCGGACAATGGAGCTGGTGCGTAAAGTTGGCTTAAGTTAAGTTAGCTTGCCTTGCGAAACGTCAGGTTAAATCGATAAGGCCCGGTCAGTGGATGCTGGCCAGGTTTTAATGTTAATACACCGTGATAATAACGACGCGCTGCCCTGCCCCAGACGATGACATCTCCATGTTCAAGTGGAACACGTTGCTTTGGATCGTTTCTGCTGGCACCACCGAACTGAAAAATAATGGGCAAACCCAGTGAGACTGAAACTATTGGCTGAGAAAAATCCTGCTCATCCTTATCCTGATGCAGCCCCATCTTGGCACCGACTTCATATTGGTTCATTAAACAAACATCAGGATTAAAGTCAGAAAAGCCACAAATCTGAGCCGCGGTTTCAGCAAGCTCACGAAAACATTGCGGCATTTCAGGCCATGGCAAATTTGTCAGTGGATCGATTGCGGTATATCGGTAACCTTGTCGATCGGTGTGCCACCCCACATCACCGCAATTAGTAATTGCTGCAGACATATAAAATCCGCCAGGTGTCTGCATTTTACGAAAAGTTGATTGGGCATTAATCTGACCAATGGCAGTTATTAACTGTGGGGCTTGTTGAAGGGCAAAACCTTTCAGAAGGAAGACATCCGGCAAGATCTCATCACAGTCTTTAAAGACACTCTCAGCAAATAAATCTGCTGTATGCATTAGGGCTTGTTTATCTTTCATATCCACCACTGCTGGCGACTATTT
>TARA_R100000501_G_scaffold10060_3_pt1 | contig 39701 bp, 40 predicted proteins | sample TARA_R100000501 | Tara Oceans TARA_R100000501 (sample SAMEA2620120) | marine metagenome | biome: marine biome (ENVO:00000447); feature: mesopelagic zone (ENVO:00000213) & marine oxygen minimum zone (ENVO:01000065); material: "saline water (ENVO:00002010), including plankton... | reverse complement strand
GGAATCGAACCGGCATGGGAGAACCTCCCGAGGGATTTTAAGTCCATCACAAACTAGGGCTTTTTAAGCAGATAGCTGCAAAATAGCCCGATTGGTGCGTATGAATTTGCGGCATATTTCGGGCTTCCTGCAAAATGATATCGTCAATCAGCAGTGTTTTTGCCTCCGCGTTTCCGCGCGCGTTTGATCTTTTTTTGAGCAGACTGGAAACCGAAAGGGATTTGTTTGAGCTTGCCCGTGTCGTTCAGATTATAAGGGGGGCTATAGCACTGACGAGGCCTCATCTCTGACAGTTGCTTTTCAATTCGCTCCCACCAAAGGAACACATGCGCGGCCTGTAGGCTTCTGTTCGCAATCGCCCACCCTTTCGGCAGGTGGATGACCTTAAGGCCGGTTTTAAATACCGCTTCCACTTGGGGTGGCTTTTTAAAGAAGTCAGTATCGGCGGACAGTATGGCATCGCCGCCATCTTCAGCGAACTGGGAGATCCAGTACGTATCCGATTTACCGTTATGTCCGGCCTCCCGTACGGAACTAATTTCAACTCCGTCGCTCACCGCAATGGATCGGATTGATTCCACGATCGCATGTGCGACGTGCTCGTCCGCCCTAATTCTCAAGCCGCTATCTGCATTTCGAACTCGACGGCACTTTCGACATCCGCACGAGAAACATCGTACCAAGATGCAACCCTGTCGTAGTTGCCCTTTTCAGCACGCCATTGTCGGTAAAGTGCCGAAGTGGGCATTCCACTATCGCCGACTGTTGGTTGCCCGAATGCACGGCGAGGATCAATTACGACGGAAGGAAAGTCGCCAGCGCGCGGATGCCATGTTTTTGCGAGGTTAGAGGCGGGATCGAACATCACTCCCTTCGCAATAACCGTTTCGATGGTTTCCCACATTTCGTGCTGACCGGAGGCCAAATCCCAAGTGGTCTGATCGCCGTTTTCTTCTGCTGCTTGAGCGAAGATTTTCCGCCGATCTGTCAGGTATTTTGCCTTAGATAAAGCAAAGGGATGGCTGCTATCCCAATCCTTTCTCGCTTTCTCCGCAGCGCGGCGCAAAGTCGTCATTGGCACCTTTTGGCTGCGAAAATATTCGACGAAGCGCATTTCCATTAGATCAAGAAAGCTGATAGTGCTCGTGTGCTTAAAGTCGCGGTCAATTATGGGCCCGCTGTCACTTCCAGCCCAACCATTGAGCCAACCGCGCGTTTTAGAGCTTGGGACGCCAATCAAGCGCGCAACATCAGCCGGGGTATAAAACCCGGCCGAGAGCGGATCGGCTTCGATTGGCGAATGTGCGTTCATGTGTTTACTCTAGTCAGCGCGGACTCGGGGTCCAGAAAATTCGAGAAGGGCTCCCTGTCGCATAAAGTCTCGCTCAACCTAGGACGATCTTTTCGCCAACACTGTCCTCAGGCCAGGAATGGATTTTTTCCCGACGGATTCCTTTGGCATCCACAGTCGTCAGTTCGGCAAATCCACCGATCCCAAAATGCTCATGATGGAGTTTCATGGGTCGCTGATGTTGAATCATATATTTAGCACGGCGCGGGACATTGAACGCCATTCTATCGACGGGCGAAACGTTTCCAAAGACTCCTTCAAAGTCCAGGCCGGGCGAGGCGATATAACCGGCCCTCAATATCGTTCCCGCCTCATATGCAGGCCCCAGAATTCCCGCATCATCAGAAGCAACGGTGCAAGCCGCCGCTCTGTTCTCAAGAGGAAGAAAGGCAACTGCGGTGATCTGAACGCGGGTATCTAGCTCGCGCCCTTCTTTCTTCGCTTGGTCGACGTTTCGACTCTTCCAATCAAAAACAAGATCGTCGAGGCCGGAAAATGGATCGTTGCCCAGTTCGAATGTCGCCATTTCTGGCACATCTTCCTTAGGGTCGAAAACACCTGTGACGCCAAATGCCATATGCCTCGCCGGGAACTCCCACACCTTGGAGCTAAGGCTATGAATGCGACCTTCAAAATCTAACATCGCGGCGTCTGTGACGAGGTATGCTTTCTTACCTTGTACGATAGCGTTTAGAGCGGTCATGCGCGTCCAGTTCCATATAATCGATGGTCATATTCTTTGGCGGCGATCCAAAAGCGCTTTTGCGGAATGCGTTCGGATCGAATGATGGGCTGAGCCGCTCTATCTGCGCAGCGGGAACCTTAGGCACCTTGGGCTTGAAGACGGTGGCACCCAGTAATGCAGACGCCCCGGCGGCTACGCTAGCATATGTAGCTATGGATCCCGCTGTAAGGCCGGCGATCAGCGTCGACGCTCCTGCGATAGCGCCGACACCGGTTGCGGTCAGAGCAACTGCGCCAGCGACCAAGCCAACTGTTTTTACTATCTTCCCCATAACCCTTGATCCTTCTTCAATAACTGACTCGCGTCCTGGTGCTAATCATCGCATCAGTGGGCCAGCACCCCCGCAGGCTGGGAGTCGTCATAGCTTTCTAGGATTGCCTCCATGACTTCGATCAGGTGCTGTGCGTAAATCACACGCGCCTGCGGGCCGTCTGCGGCCACGACGACTTTGAAGGCCGCACCGACCAGCATGTTGGCCTGGCTGATGCCCGTTGCGTTTCCGCCGTTGGCGACGTGATCCGTCATCGCGCGCAAGACGCTATCGGAAAGGGACGCGGAGGTGGCGTCGACGATCTCCAACGCTGACAGATTGTAGTGTGGGATATCCTGCTGCTTGCTCATGCCGGTGATCGCCTTTCGTGAGAGGGTGCGCTGGGAATCAGCCCAGACCTGTTCTGGCAAGCTGCGGCCTGCGCGCCTGGCGGAAGGTGTTTGCCGTTGCAGCCTGTGTGATCGGACCCGCTGCCGCAGAGGTAACCCGGACCGCCCCATTGATTACGGTCGCTTCCAGCATGTCATTGTTAAGGCGAAGCTCAACGACACCGCCGCCGCCATATCCACCCATCTGACCGTTCGGAGTTATCCGCCCTGGTTGGTTTCCCATATGGAGAAGTTCAGGACCATTCTCCCCGACGCGATACGTCGTGTTGGGGCTGACAGGCCCGCCAGCAGCCTTCCCGCCACCAAAGAACTTAGCGATGCCGCCAATGATTCCACCGCCGCCACCGCCACTTGAGCCGCCACTGAACGCCGCAACGATCTGCTGTTGAACTTGGACACGGATCAGATCGGAGATGATCTGGTTGGCAATCTTCTTGAAGGCGCTCCCAACGCTTTCAGTCCCATCCATGATGCGGACCAAACCGTCCTCCACAGCACGAATGCCGTTGAGTTCTACGCTCTCGAATGCGGCCTCAACATCGCTGATGCGGTCGAGGTAGTAATCAAGAGGACTCGCGTTCCGCTCTGAGTTGATTTGACTGTCCGCACCTGCGCGTGCCCGCACAGCATCGGCTTGGGCCAACAGGGCATCGATGACCGACTGGCGAGCCTCACCCTCTTTCTCAGCCAAGATCGCTGAATGAATGTCGGCAAGCTCGCGCTGCGCTATCAGGTCAATGATGCGCTGTTCTGCAAGCAGCTGCTCTTGGCGAGTATCGGCGAGGTCCGCTGCAATCTCCGCATACGTTAGTTGCCGGTCGAATTCTGCGCGCGTGAGGGCCGCATTTTGCTCCGCCAGCCTCGCCGCCTCTTCCTCTGCAACCTGTGCCGCTCTGAGAGCCGCCGTCTTCTCTATATATCCTTCAAGAAGATCCCGACGCGCCGCGTTTTCCTCTGAGTTCAACGCTTCATCGTCGGCAATGCTCGCCAGGGCGTTCCGCTTTTCAATCTCGATAGCCTCCATCTGAAGGCGGGCGCGTTCTGCTGCATTGTCGGTCGCTGCGATAACCTCAGACAGATAGGCGGCTTCGGCTGATCGGACCTCGGCATCGATCGATTGCGACAGTTCCCGGCGCTGCTCAGCGTCCTTCTCCGCACGCTTCGCCTGGGCAGCAGCGCTCTTCTCGCGTTTCTTCCGATCCGCCTCCGACTCTGCAGCAGGTGTTTCTATGGGAGGGCTGGCGATGGATTTGAGCGCGCCCGCAAAAGCCTTATCGAGTTCAGCGATATCCTGCTTGGCATCGTCAATTAGCTGCTGCGCTTCAGCCCGCGCGCGGCTCAGTGCCGTTGTGCCATCGCCCCCGCGTGCGCGGCGGTCGCTAAGCTCAACCTCAACCTGTTCCGTGTAGGTCGTGCGCCTCGGCCCTCGGCCAACTTGCCGGGTCCGTGTCTGCGTTTCGGTGCCGTCCTGAAGGTCACGCAGTTTTGCGCGGCCCTGAGAGGCCCTGAGCGCCGCCTCGGCCTTCGCGGCCTCATAGGTCGCCTTCGCCTGTGCAACGCGCTGCTTGGCAAGCTCTGCGGCGTCCTTCGCCACCTTCGCTGATGGATCGTTGGAGAGAATGTTGTTTAGGTCACCAATAGCCTTGGCGGTCTTGTCTGAAACCTCGCCGGTTTGCTTAATCGCAGCCTCGGCCTTCGCGGCCTGGATCGCGAATGCCCCTATGGCCACGGTAATTCCCGTGATCGCAATTCCAATGGGGCCACCGAACGCCGCCAGCGCTGCCGCTCGCATAGTCACAAATGCCCCGGTCGCCTGAGCGGCTGCCACGCGTGCAGCAACGGCATTGGTAACGAAGCCCACCCCCAACGCTGTCCCAAGGGTCGCCAGGGCCGGGATCAGAATATCCAGATTGTCCGCGATGCCGCCGATAGCTTTTCCGAGTGCGACCGAAACACCGGACGACTTGTCAGCCTCGCCAAAATAGACCTCGAGCGCATTCTGAAGTGTCGTGATCGCCGCACTGGTGGTCAAAGCGGCCGTCGCGGCCCGATCCCGCAAAATCTCCGCGCCATCCTGGAATGAGGTAAAGAATTCCCGGCTGCTTACGGTGCCGTCAATGATCGCAGCACGAAGCTTGGAAGTGGAACCCGCGAAGCGATCAGATCCGTTCGCTACGGCTTGGAGGACGGGGAACAGGCCCTCATTGATCGAATTGAATTCTTCGGCGCGAACGGTTCCGGACTGCAGGGCCTGCGCAAGCTGCAGAAGAGCGCCGCTGGCCTGTTGGACGTTGCCGCCCTGCACTTTGACAGCCGCCGAAATGTTATCCGTGAAAGTGAGCAATTCCTCCTGCGAAGCGCCAAGCTCACCTGCGGCCTGGCTGGCGCGACCGTACAGCTGCCCCAAGGAGTTGAGTTCGACACCATAGCGCTGTGCGGATGCGAACAGGGCGTCCTGCACCGTCTTGAGATTTGCGCCCTCAACACCGGCAACGCGCAGCCCGTTCTGAAATTCGGTGAAGGCGTCGGTGAGTCCGATCAGCTCTCTGCCGGTGAACGTCGCCGCGATGAAGCCAGCAAGACGCTTCAGGGTCGACCCCATTTCGCCGGCGCTTTTTTTCATCTGCGTTTCGACACCGGCAACCTGGCGCTCGATGGCAGAGAAAGCTTTGCCGCTCCGACGTTCAGCATCAGCGATCCGGACGGAGTATTCGTCCATCTTCGCCTCTAGCTTCACGACGATGTTTTCAACGGTCGGCATCAGATATCCTCTCGATCAGGAGGGGGCGAACGGGCTAACGCAACCCGCCCGCCCCGCGCCAGAGGGAGCCTCGACAGCGCCCCAGCGCATCGCAGCGATGCTCGGAACCGAGCAATGCCGCTGCGAATTCATTATGCCGCCTCCAGCTCTTCGACCCGGGCGGTGAGAAGCGAAAGAGGATCGGAGCGAGGCGGGCGAGGGGAGGCGACAACGGTAAGGCCACTGGCCTCCGCTGCTGCAGCCTGAGCCGGCGTCATAAGCGCCCGCAGCGAACCGTAGGCAGGCTTGGTGCCGTTGACCGTCTCGAACGGAATAGCGGAGCCGCCTACTGCGTTCGTGATGCTGTAGCGCTCGACCTCAACCGGCTCAGCGACAACACCCATGGAAGTTGCTGCGCTCACCTCCGCATCGGACATACGCCGATGGAGCGTTTCGCCTTTGCGAAGCGTCGTCGGCTGCTCGACAGTTTCAAAAGTGACCCGGGAGGCAATGCCTGCCTCGGGGGGATAGGTGATCTTGTAATATTGGATCGTCATCGAACCGCCTCCTTCAGGCATGCTGCAATTGTTTGATGTCGCCGATCCCGTAGGCTTGGGCAGCGCGTTTGACGAAAACCGAAGCCTCGTCGTCGTCGGCCTGGATCGGCAGTGCGGTAACGCCTGCCTCGCGCGCGTCGGCAAGCTGTTCGCGGGTAAGATCAGCCGAAAGGCCATCACGTGAGACCTGCACCGTTTCATCATTCGTTTTAATCGGCACGTATGGACCGCCAGCGGGGTTCGTCAGCTTGAAGGTCCAGGACTTCTCCGCGACAGGTGAGACATTGCATCCTGCCTTCCGTGCGGCTTCAATCTGCGCCTCATCCATTTCCCGGAAGAGTGACAGATTGTTACGGACGCCAAATTCGCCTTCGCGATGCTTCAAGCCGGTGATCGCAAACCCGCACTGATTGTTGTCGACCATGACCCATTGCCAGCGCGTACGCTCCGCTGCCTTAGCTGCCGCTCTTGATGCCTCAGCTGAAGCGCGGCGGGCCTCTTCGGTCTTGGCATGTTCGATTGCGTTGAGCCGCTGGTAGTCAATGGGCCACAGGTTCGTGGTGCCGTAGAAGTCGGGCAAGCGTATGTCGGTAAGCTTCATGATCGGCGTATTATTTTTATACATATTGCCCGGTAGATCACGGGCTTTGGGCTCCGGGAATTCCTCGTTCCGGAATCTTAGCCGCTTCATTTTCTCGTTGAGTTCACGAATACGCACATTCAATTTTACGAGCGTGTCGATTGCCGGCGGGACCTGTTCGCGAAGATCCTTCACAAGCGCATCGCACTCTTTCAGGGTTTCGCGCTCCTCAGCCTCACGCGCTGCCTCAGACTCCTGAGTGGATAAGCGTTTGTGACGGTTCGTCAGCGACGTAATGCACTGCTCAAAGCGCTCGACCTCGAACCTCGCCGCCTCAGCTTCCTCGCGTGCTACGCTGGCTTCCTTGGCGCCAGAAACCGGATCGAGGGCGCGCTTGCGGGCGGCGGTCTGAACCTTCTCCGCAGCCTGTAACGCGGAGCGGGCTTCATCGATCAGCGGGGGAATGTCCGCAGCAGGCCCCGGCATCGTGAGGGCGGCGGCAATACGATCAGCGATAGGCGGGTTATTGGTCATGTCGAGGCTCCAACAGGGTTAGTTTTGGATAGGAGAGCGGGCGTACCGACTGCGCAGGGCAGCATCGCGAAGGGCGCGTTCTTCGCCGAGCATCGACCCGAGCGAGTGAGGGGTTGCGAAGGAAGCCGGTGAAGCCACGCCGTTGATAGCATCGGCAATCCGGTGGAATTCGGAATCGGGATGGGCAGGCCGACCTGAGGCGCGACGCACGTTGTTAGCGGCATCAAACTGCATGCGGGCGCTCGTGATCGCTGCAACATTGGATTGGGGCGACACCCCCTTGCTGTCGCCAATGCGGCATTCACTGCCTGCGCGGCCCTGATCGACTATGGCGAGGTGATTCATCGTTAAGCCTCTTTGAATTGCGGAATATCTCTCACCAGACGGGGCAGTACCGGCCGTCCAATCGAGGGTGCAGTTGTAACCGAGGCTCAGTTCGCGTTTGCCTGCTTCCCAGGCGCGGATTGCGGCTGCGTCCTTCAGTATCAGGCTAAGGCGGACGTGCTCGCCATCGCGAACCATGTCGCTGCCGACTTCGCCCACCGCGACCGACTTCCAATTATCAGCGGTGACCGGCTGGGAAGGGTGATCGAGTGTGAGCGGGATTGCTGCGAGCGTTGCAATCGTGTCGCGGGAAAACACTTCCTCGGGCGGGCGATAAACGATCACGCTGGCAAGGTCGGGGCGACCGACTTCGCGGCCTGCGTAGGTGTAGCAGCCGGAACGCGAGACTTTCGCGTCGGCGATAAGATAACCGTCTTGCGTACGACGGGTGCTCGAAACTGTTGCGCGGTCGAAGAACATAAGTACCCCCTTCATCATGCCGCCAAAGCAAGGCTTTGCGTAACATGTTGGGTATCAGATGTCTAGCGTGTTAGCACGTTAGGCGCTTGGGCTTCGGTTGGTCTTCATACAAAGTCCTCGAACAGGACTAGTCCGGTTCGATTTCCTCAATTTCCTTCCAATCTTCGAGAGCGTCATCCCACATCCAGAGCTTGAGGTACTTAAACCGACCGGCGGTAATTAGCGTTTCGGCCCGAGCACGTAGTTCTGGCAGGTCGTCGCAATACTCATCGTGAGGTTTACTTTCGAAGATCTCGAGGCAAAATTTGCCATCCTCATGGTTTATCGGCATCGGCATATTCCTTCTTTTCGCTATCGATGTCACAAGCACGTGACGGTTAAGGACGGCATTTTAGATTGCGGACCGTTGTGGGATACCATTGACCGCCGCGCGCGGTACGCACCCCTCGCACATTAAGCGTCTTGGCAATCCCGACCAGCGTCGTGACGCCTGCATTTTCGATTTCGCGGATGATCGGCAGGACGTTCGCGGCGAAGCCGTCGGCCTTGGCCATGTTCCGCTTCGCGCCCACCTTCGCGGCTTCCGCCAGGTTTGTGGGATTGCCGAGCTTCACGCCCTCCTTCTTCTTTGCCGCCAGCGCAGCTCGGGTGCGTTCGCTGATCATCGCCCGTTCTTTCTCAGCGAGGGCCGCGTAAATGTGCAGCATGAACGGATCCACGTCCGCGCCAAGCTCGCAGACCAGGAAGGGCACACGCTGCGCCATGAGCCCCGATATGAAATGAACATCGCGCGAGAGACGATCTAGCTTTGCCGCCACAATCGAACACTTCAGCCGCTTGGCTTCGGCGAGGGCGGTGCGGAGGATGGGGCGCCGGTCGAGCGCGTCAGCGCCCTTGCCGGTCTCAACCTCTACATGCTCCGCTGCAATCTCCAGCCCCTCCGCCTGGCAGAAGTCGGCGATGCGCTTCCGCTGCGCCTCCAGTCCGAGACCGCTACGGCCCTGTGCATCGGTCGAGACGCGCAGATACGCCACGGCAGGGGTTTTGGAGGTTTTGGGGGTTTTGGCACGTGCTGCGTCCATAAAAACCGCTGCCTTCATCTCTCAATAAATAGATACTTATAAACTCTATACGTCCCTTTACATTTTATAACAAGACTGCACACACACATGCAGCGGTGTTGGAAAGCTAGGCTGTTAGCGGTATCTGGGGTGGAGATTTATACACGCACAGGTGCTGCCAAAATGTCCAAAACCCCCAAAACCTCGATCATGAAGGCTCATGAGCGCAGCGAGCGGGACTCTGGCCCTCGCAAGGATAAGCGGGGGATCATGGGGTATTTCTCGCCTGAGCTTTCGAAAGAGATACGGCAGCTTGCCCTTGACCAGGACACGACCGTGCAGGCTCTAGTGGGGGAGGCGCTGGACCGGCTGCTCGTGGCTTATGGGAAAGAGCCCTACAACGAATAGCAGCCTCTCGCTGCGCCGTTTGATTCTCGTTGATTTAATTCAAAGGGCGCACGCTGTTTCATCAAGCCCCCATCAAGAAGATGGGAATGTACAAAGTCCGGTTTCGTCAGGTTCTGGGCGTCATACTTAGGGGCTGCCGATGCATATCGGACAGCGCCTCACGCCGCGTTGCAATAGCCTCTGCGACACTAACATTCACTAACAACCGAGGCCCTTTCCCTCGGCCTTAACAAACCTTAACCGCCTCCAGCGCGCCACTACGCTACGCCGTTTGATTTCCATTTGATATTTAGGGCTAAGGGAGCGGCGCAAAGGCCGTCTCCGATTTAAGGTTTTATAAGGTTCTCCAGACGGCCGCAGGTAAACAAAGGTAAACAGGCGGAACCTGAAGTTTTCTGTAGTAAGCGGCCCCAGCTAGCACGCGCACGCACGTGCGAGATCGACGAGAATTTAATGCGCGCCGAACTCTCCCCCGCACAACGGGCAGAGCATCTGGCGCGGCGGAAAGAGATTTGGGAATTAATTGATGGACAAAATGTCCAACAATCCCCCGGTCGCCCAAGAGACGCAATCTCAACATTCTTCAACATGCGCGCAGGTTCGATCTGCGCCGTTCTCGCATCATGGTAACGATGTAAACGACCTTGCCCTGCACTTTTGATGCGACTTCATGCGCGTGAAGAGGGCCTATGCTCGTCGGGCGTTCCAAGCCTGCCACCGCCCATAGACGCGCCTGGGCGGGATCCTTGGGTCGATGGTAGGGTAGGAGCCGCCACGCCCCAATCTCGTCGACGGTTGCTTGGCATATCCGCTGATCGACGAGGTAAAGCTCCCCATGCTCGGGTTCCCGCTGCAGGGGATCGATGGCGACTGTCTCCCCCCGCATCAGGACCGGGAATGCTTCGTCGCCCGCTATGGTGTGCAGGAAGCAGCCGCGCGGGGGTTCTGATCGGACCGGATACGCGCGCAAGCCAGGTTGATTCCCGCTCATGCTTTTGTCTTTCCGCTCGGCTTTTTCTCAATGAGATTGCCTTCGTCGTCCCATCCCTTAGCTATGTAAGTCGCTTCAGCGCTCTCCCGAGATGCCTCCTCGCTGTGCTTTTGTGCATGCCGAAGAAATTCCCGCACGAATAAGGGCTGCGGGCCACTCATCTTCGCTGCAAAAATCAGACACCGCTCCAGGTTGCGGTCGATCCGCTTTGCAAGCTTAACCTCGTAATCCATGTCATAATGCTGGATAGTTTCAGCGATGAATTCCTGCGCGATGGCGTTGCTGTGCGGGACGGCATTGCTGGGCGCTCGGGTGTTCTTCTTGAGCGCAGCGACATGCTCTTGACTGGTTTTCAGGCTGTCTAGGATTTCGTTGAAATCGTCGATGACAAACCCGATCAGAGCGGTCAGATCATCCGCATTGTCGACGCGGCTAAGCTGAGACATTCCTTTTGTCCCTTCCCATGCTGCGTAGATATCATTTGCGCCGGCCGTCATGGCATTCATCCGATACAGGCAGTCGGCTGCCTGTGCCGCCAGTCGCGAAGTGCTGGGCATTGTGTCGTTGCTAGATGGCGCGGAGGCGGGCTTCGTCACCGTGATGCCGGGATATTCCGCCAGCTCGGGCGCAAGTCTCATGCAGTCGGAAAGCGCTGCATCGCGCAACCCGTCCACACCGTCCATCACCAAGGCCATCGCCGCCCTGATTGCACGTTCCCGCTCTGTAATCGCAGGCGCCTGTGCGAGCTTTTCATAGGCCGCACTCGCCGCCTCGCTCCGAACGCGCTCTTCGTCTTCAGCCGCCTCTTCGTCGGCAACTGTCTCACGTGTCGCGAGGAAAGCTCGGAAAGCCTTTTCTTGTGTAACTACTTCTTCCCAAGCCTCCGCAAAGGAGGGGGATGACGCGCTGTCATCTGCAATGGGAGGCAGTACCATGCCGCCAGCTTGGACGGTCGTGTCGCGTTGTTTCGCAAAGATGATGGTCATTTCGAAGGTTCCCGTCTGAAGGAGTTGCGCGTCGCAGGATCAGTTGGTCGCGTAATAATTCGCGAGGATCTGATCGGCCTCAGGGCGCGGGCGGCGCGGCGCATAATTGTCATTGGCAGCGCGCAGAAAACGCACGACCTTGTTGGTTTCAGACACAGGACGGGGTAAAGTATAGATAGGCATTTATCGTCTCCACCGACGGTTAATGTTTAGGCCCGAGGTGGAAGTTGGCGCTTCCCCTTGGGCTGCTATCTTGATAACAGGCATATATGAGCAAGTCAACGCCTGATAACAGGCTTTCCCCTCATAGTCGCCGACCGGGGCAAACGGGTGTGCTCGTGGGAGTGCGCCTCCAAACTGAGCAGCTGGACGCGCTGGACGATTGGCGACGGAAGCAAGACGACCTTCCTTCGCGGCCTGAAGGAATACGTCGGCTCGTCGATCAGGCGCTCAAGAACCCTATCGACTCCAGCGAATAACCCTGCCTAGGCTCCCCTTGGGGAGATCAGCCGTGAGGATTCTAATAGCTGCCACGCTACTGTTTGGTGTTGCTGGGCCAGCACCTGCGCCCCTCTGCGCTCAGGGATTTGCCTGCTGTAAGGTGTGCAGCGCCGGAAAGGCGTGTGGAGATTCCTGCATCTCCCGGGACAAGGCCTGCAAGAAGGGAGCGGGGTGCGCCTGCGATGCCTGAACGCATGGCAACCATCCTGCCCGAAAGAGATAGCGTCGGTTCGAAATCGCGCATATCGTCGGTCGCATGGATGATGAACCGACGAACGTAACGCCTTTCCCAGGCGGTGGAGCACCTGAGCGCGATAGGGATGGCACGCCTCAATGGTCCAACGATGTACTCAAATACACGCTGACCGATTGTAAGCTCGTCTGTATCGAGGAAAATGGCCTCGCTGAGACCTATGACGTCGGGACATGCACCGTTTACGAAGGTCGTCGCTTGGAATGGCTGGGTCGGGGCATGGAGAGGGAAAGCACCGCTCTTTTCTGTTACCACATGGTGATTGCCGCCGAAGGAAAGGACCTCTCCGGCGGAGATACGTCCGGAAGAGACGCAAATCGATTTCCGGGGCATGCGCGGCGAAGAAAAGCTGATCTTCACCGGCCAATCGTGGCCAGTGTTCGACGACGACGGGGCGCTAATCGAATTGGAGTTCCGGCATCCTCCACGCATTTGGGTGCCAACCCAAGGATCCACACGGCCTTCCGGCACTGACGCCTGGGATTTCGATTAGGCGCGCATCAGGTCATTGTCGCTTTGGCGCTTGCTTCTCGGGCAGGTTAGAATACCGTTCTAATATAAAGGGGATGCAGACATGCGAATCGCGATGCTAGCTTCGGTAGTTGCAGTGGGACTGACAAGTGCGGCCTTCGCTCAGGCTTGCCCATTCGATCCCCGTTGCGTCAATAATCCGTATGGCGCGGGAAACCCTTACAACGCGGACAGCGTCAATAATCCGTACGGGCGTTATGGATCTCGATATAGCAATCAATCGACGAACAATCCGTATGCGACTAACGCGCCGAAGCTTTATGATCAGCAGGGCAACTACCGCGGTCGTTTAAGCAGCAATCGTTATGACCCTGAGAGCACAAGTAATCCGTACGGCAGATATGGCAGCCGATTTTCTCCGGACAGCATTAATAACCCTTACGGAGCAGGGAACCCGTACGGACAGCCTCTTTACGTGGATCCGCAAGATTGATTTGAGCCGCATCTCTCCGACTTGACCGGTATCAAAGCGGGATGAGTTTCGCAGCTGATCTTCCTTTCCCAAAAGGCCAACGCAACATGAGCGGATGCGAGTGCGGCCCTAGCTCGCAGCCAACCTAGTCGCGGGTGCCAATCGGAAAACCGTCTTCATCAAAAAAGGGGATTCCTGCTAAGGCGGGCACGCACTCAGATATGGCCTCTTTGAGGGAATCCATACGCGAGGTCATATTGATCATAATCAGAGGCCGCTGATTGTCGCCGCTTATCAAGCTGGACAGATCGCGTCCGAGCCCGAGCTGACTGTCAAAAACGGTCGGCCGGTCGGAATCGCCGTTCGCTTTGCGCAGGTAATCCAGGGCATTCAAACGAAAGACGCCGAAGTACGGTCGAGGATCTGAACGGTCTTCTACAAAACGCCCCATTCCGCCGATCGAATAGAACGGCGTTTCGCTAAACTGCTCAGCGATCATAGACGGGACAAGCCCGGCATCCATGATGTCCAGATAAAGCGCGATCTCCGCAATATGCCATAGCTCGTATTTTGCGGCTTTCCCACGTCCGGTATTTACCCCTTGGGGAAGCCCAAACTTCTTCAAGTGGTGAACCTTGGAGACGAAGGTCTGCCGCTTGCTAGGGGCTATGCCGAACGACGCGGCAAGCACATTGCTTACGTCTTGGAAAGAGATTTGCGGCTTTTCCACATTTAATCCGTAATCGAAAAAGATACCTTTCGATAAGGTATGGACACCTGCGGCGCAAGCACGTATTGAGCGATATAGAAAAGGTTCTCTTTCGATTTGGAGGCAAGATGACGGACCCAAGAAACATCCCATCCTTAGGGGAACGTGTCAAAGCATCAGTCGCCGCAGAAATGATCGGCTGTCACATGCAGACGCTTCGACGCTGGCGCAAGACAGGCGAGGGGCCGCAGGCGCGCAGGATCGGCGGGCGCTATTACTATGACACAAGCGAAGTCCGCGCCTTCGTGGGCGAAAAGAACGTAAATGAGGAATTCGCAGAAGACACGGCAACGCACCTCGCACAAATCGCCGTGTCCCAGGCAGGTGCGGAGGCTCCCGAGGCGCTTAGGTATCTGCGAACAGCGGCGGCGCTCGTGAACAATCTCTGCGCGACCGCGCATGCAGAAGCGGCATGAATGGGGGGCCGATCCTCGAAAGGACCGGCCCGGATCTTGGGGGTGGGAAGCCCTCTCTCTCACGTCACCTATCGAGCTTGGCGGCTTCGGTGACGGTTCATCATCGGAAAGGGTCTAATCGTGATACACATACTCGCCGACGTTAGCAAGCCTTCTTGGCCAGTTTCAGAATGCACACAAGTTAACACACGCGCGCAAATCCATGCACCTTTCGTGCCTCGGATCATCGCAACGCACATTCCTGTACAGTTTCTTGCGGGGGCTGCAGCATGAGCGAGCCCCGAATTCGCGTCCGCCAGGCCAGCTACGGCGGGTACATCGTCGAACGCTACAATGGCCTCTCTGGAATGGCGATCCAGTCTGATCCTGACCGCGAACTCGCGCTCCGCAAAGGACGTGCTGCCGCCCATCGAGACGACGTGCCTTTCGAGGATCTGACCGAAGGCGCGGAAATCCTGAAATTTGGAGGTGCCAAATGGGCACGATAGATTTTTCACGTATCCGCGCGTCTGTGGCGCTTTCAGACATTGTTGGGCAGAGCGTCGAACTGAAGCGACGTGGGGCCGAATTCCTCGGCCTATGCCCTTTCCACGACGAACGGACGCCATCGTTCAGTGTCAACGATGCAAAGGGCAGGTTCCATTGCTTCGGTTGCGGGGCAAGCGGTGACGTTCTCGACTTCGTGTCGCATGTGCAGGGAATCGGCTTGGGGGAGGCTGCGGCCTTCCTCGATAATGGTGACACCCCCAGACGCATTGAACGTCCTGCATTCGACCAGGCCAAGGACGATGAGGTAAAGCGCGCCAGAGGTCGGGAAGTTTGGAGCACGGCCGGCCTGATCGAGGGGTCGCCTGCAGAGACGTACCTAAGGCGGCGGGGTATCACCTGCGAACTGCCAGAAACCTTGGCCGCTGGATGGCGGCAGCACTTTACAAGGCCGGCCTCATCCGCCTTCCCCACGCTCCTGGCAGCCGTCACGGACGCGACCGGCAACGTTCAGGGCACGCAGTCCATCTTTCTAACGGAGGATGGCAAGAAGGCCTCTGTCAGCCCGCAGAAGGAATCGACGGGTCTAATCCGGGGAGGTGCTGTTCGGTTCGGACAACCGGGCGCCAGCCTGATCATATGCGAGGGCATAGAAGACGGGCTCACGCTGTTCCAGGAGTGCGGGGAGGCTGTTGCGGCAACCTGCGGCACTTCCTGCCTCGGCACGGTTTCTCTGCCGGATAGCGTCCAGCGTGTCATTCTTGCCCTCGATAACGATTGGGCAGGAAAAGCTGCCGGCAAGAAGGCCGCTGACGCACTGGTGCAGCGCGGACTCAAAGTGCGCGCCATTAGACCTTCCCCCGGCTTCAAAGATTTCAATGATGAGCTGCGGGGGATTCCTGAATGACCGCGGCCGCGCTCAAGAAGCGGATCGAGGATGCCGAGGTAATCGGTTGGGACGCGCCGGACATGTCAGTGCTGAACGCTGGACAGTTTCCACCGCCGCCTATGCCATCGGCTCTGTTCGGCGATCTGTGGCCACTGCTTGAGGCAACCGCGGAAGGCTGCTGCGCTCCAGTTGATTACGTCGGCATCTCGCTACTGGTTAGCGCTGCCTCAGCGATTGGCGGCTCGCGCCGCGTTGCGCCTTGGGGGCAATCTCAATGGAATGAACCGGCAATCCTATGGGGAGGGCTGATCGGCGACCCTTCGGTAAACAAATCGCCCGCCATTAAGAAAATCACTCATCATCTCGTCGAGATTGAGCGCGATCTGCAGTCCGATTTCAACAAGGTGCTGCAGGATTACGAAACCGATGTTGCCACCGCAAAATTGACTAGGGCAAAATGGGAAACAGAGGTGAAGGAAGCGGTTGGGGAAAACCGCGCCAGCCCTCCACGTCCAGAAACAGCGGTGGAACCGGACGAGCCATCGCCCCCGCGCCAAGTGACGAACGATGTCACCATGGAGGCGCTTTGCGACGTGCTGGCAAGCAATCCTCGGGGTGTTCTGCAATTCTCTGATGAACTCGCCGGCTGGCTTGCTTCTCACGATGCTTACAAATCAAACTCGCGCCCGTTTTGGCTGCAGGCCTATGACGGCAGCCCCTTCTCGGTCGACCGGCGTAATCGTAAAAAGGTTTTGCATATCCCCTACGCGGGAACGTGCGTCATTGGCGGCATTCAGCCAGCGAAATTGTCTGACCTTTTTTCATCTGGCGACGATGGCCTTTCGGCGCGCTTCCTTTGGGTATGGCCAAATCGCGTCCAGAGGGGACGACCGAAAGACGACGCTGGCGGGCACGCGGTCGGTGTCATGTTGCGCAAACTGCGCCAGTTGCATCTACCCCGGGCGGAGAACGGCGACCCGCAGCCGGTCATTTTGCCATTTGATAGCAACGCGCAATCCCTTCTCGAAAAATGGGAACCGATCAATCAGGCTTATGCTGACGATCTGGACCCAATTGTGAAAGGTTACGTCGGCAAACTTCCCGGAAAGGTCGCTCGCCTGGCGCTTGTGTCCGAACTCATAAAGTGGGCCAAGTCGGGAGGGTCAGAACCTCGCGAAGTGTCTGCCGCCTCTGTTGCCGCCGCGCTGGAATTCGCCGACGATTATCTGAAGCCTATGGCTCACCGCGTCTTCGGCGATGCAGCGCTACCGATCGAGCAGCGCCAAGCGGCCCAACTGGCAAAGATCATTCTAAAGGCGCGCGTCGAGATACTGAACGCGCGCGATCTGAAAAAGGGCGTTTACGCGCCTTGCCCCGGATCTCTGAAAGGCAATGAGGCATTCGACGACGCCGCAAGGGTTCTGGAAGATGCTGGCTGGATCCGCAGCATTCCTCCTAAGCCTGGTGTCGGTGGACGGCCCCGCAAAGACTACATCGTCAATCCGCATGTTCATGGTGCGCCATGATCGACTGGCTGGCCGAAGCTGAAAAGCTGACGGGCGAGAAAATCCGCCCCCCCGCGCCGCTACCCCCGGACCCGACGCCAGAGCAGGAGCGCCTAGCCGAATGGCAGGAGCGCGCGGCCATCCTCGAATATGATGCCGAACTACCTCGGCACGTGGCGGAGGGCTTAGCTTCCCTGTTCCTTATGCAGCGCCCCTCAAACCTGCGGGCGGATCGTTGGCAACAGCTGATTGACGACGCTGGGCGGTTGGCAGATTCCGGCCTGGCCGCAAAAGCGTATCAACTTGGCTGGGCAGACCTTGATCTATGGGGATGCTCCCCAGGCTTTGCCCGTCGGCTCGATAGGGACGGCCTTGTTATGGCTATCGGAGGGCGCCGGGTTCTTCGCGTCACGCCTGAATGCGCGGAGATTTCGACGAGCGGGGCACATATCCTGCGCTTTCGCCCTGGCAAGCCCCTGTATGGCGCTGAAACGCTATGGAGCGCAGTTGCAGCATGACAGGCCTGCCCGCCATATTCGTCGAGGATGCAGACACCACTGCGCTTGCTCGGATACGGCTGCGGGCGACATGCAGCCGCACAGAGGCGGCGATGCTCTGCGGGATCGAGGCCAGCACCTTTGACGACTGGCGTTCTAAGGGTATCGTGCCACCACCGATTGCGGGAACGTCACGTTACAGCACCGCGGCGATTTTGCGGCGTCTAGAGGGGGAAGATACGTCGCAATCCCCGCCGGTTGCAGGCTTGTCGCCCTTTGCAGAATGGAAGGCTAGGCGAGATGAAAGTAGAGCTAACGGGCATTAATACCGTTCGGGCGAAACTCGCCAGTGGACGGGTCGCGATCTACCACTACCACAGAGCCTCAGGACGGCGCCTGAAAGGCGAACCGGGGTCGCTCGACTTCATGGCATCGTGGCAGGCCGCAGAGGCCAGCATAACGCGTTCTAACCGCAACTTCGGCACTCTCCAGCAGGTGATACAGGACTATATCGAATCCAGCGCCTTCACCGGCCTGCGGATGAGTACGCAAAAGGATTATCGCCGCCAGATTTCGAAGATCGAAAGCGAATATGGGACGGTCCCACTTGAAGGCTTGAACGATCCGGAAATTCGCGCCGACTTCCTGAAGTGGCGCGACAAGCTCGCAAAGAAATCTCTGAAGCAAGCAGACTACGCAATCGTGATGCTCGGGACGATCCTCTCGTGGGCGCTCGACCAAGGCAGCTATGGCTTGAGGGCCAACTATGCCGCCAAGCCGAGGCGGGTTTACCGTCCCGACCGCTCAGAAAAGATATGGCTGGCGGAGCATATCGAGGCTTTCAACAGTGTTGCGCCGCTGGAGCTTCGCCAAGCGCTCGTACTGGCCACAGAGACCGGACAGCGCAAAGGTGACCTCTTGCGGCTCACATGGGCCGCATTTGACGGTTCACGGCTAAAACTGAAGCAATCTAAGCGGGACCGGCTTGTCTCCATAAAGACGACGCGTCCGCTCCTGGCGATGCTCGGCACGCTGCCGCGCGGCGCGACTACGATATTGACCGACCGGCGCGGCCTGCCGTGGAATCCTAAACACGACTTCTCGAACTTCAATGATCGGTGGCGGCGGGCCATGCACGAAGCGGGGCTTAAGGATAGCGGCCTGCACTTCAATGACCTGCGAGGGACGTTCATCACCTCCATGTTTGAGAGTGGCGCCACGGTCGCTGAAGCCGCTGCGATCAGTGGCCACAGCCTCAAATCTGCGCAGGGGATTCTCGACGCGTATCTTGCTCGGACAGGCCAGCTAGGAGACGGCGCAATCGTGAAGCTAGAAAGCCATCGGGCGGCCTCCGCTGCAAAACGCCTGCAAAATGCAAAAGGCTGGAACAAACCAAGGCCCACTTAAGCCCTTGTTTAATATGGTGCCCGCGGCCGGAATCGAACCGGCATGGGAGAACCTCCCGAGGGATTTTAAGTCCCTTGCGTCTACCAATTCCGCCACGCGGGCACGGGGGGTATTCGGGGCGCGGTCGCCTCGCTAGCGCCGGGGCGGGGTCGCTGTCCAGCATCGACGAACATTGTCAGGGAACGCCAAGGCCATCTCGCGCGCTCTTGCCGCACGAAACAGGGAGAGCCACCGATGGAACGCGTTACCCGTCTGCAGACATTTGCCCGTATCGGATATTTGGCGAGGGGCATCGTCTATATTTTGCTTGGCTATTTCGCGCTGACGACGGCGGGCTCCGGCGGCACGACCGGCGTTCTGCAACAGATCGAGGAAATGCCCGCGGGCGGCATTTTGCTGGGCCTCGTCGGTATCGGCCTTCTGGGTTACGGTATTTTCCGCCTGTACGGCGCCATGATCGATCTGGAAGGACATGGTACGGACGCCAAGGGGATCGGCACCAGGGTCGGCCATGCCGCCAGCGGTTTTGCGCACCTGTTCCTGGGCTATTACGCCTTGTCAGCGGCCACCGGCACGGATTCTGGCGGCGGCGGGGGCGGCAATACCGAGGGTGAAGCAGCGTCGACACTTGTGTCCATGCCCGGCGGAACATTCGTTCTGGGCCTGATCGGCATCGGGTTCCTGCTGGCCGCGCTCAATCAGGTGCGAAAGGCGATAAGCGGCAATTTCATGTACCTGCTGGACGCCGACGCGCCGAGCTTCACCAAGCATGTGGGACGTGCGGGCTATGCCGCCCGTGCCGTCGTTTTTGCCATTCTGGGCTGGACCATTGCGGGCGCGGCGTGGGGCGGCGACGCGTCCGAGGTTGGCGGCATCGGACAGGTGCTGAACGACCTGCGTGGTATGGGCTGGGCCTATCAATTGGTTGCGGCCGGCCTCTTGCTGTTCGGCGTCTTCAGCCTGGTAATGGCACGCTATCGCACCATTCGCGACGAGGATGTTATTGCAAGATTAAAGGCGGAAGTCCGTAGCTAGCCGCCGCCAGTATCGTTAATGATCTGCAACATATGTGGACGCTGCATCAATTCCCTCTCTGCCCCTTTTCGCGCAAGGTGCGCATAGTCATGGCGGAAAAGGGCGTCGATTTTCAAATAGCGACCGAATATCCGTGGGAACGGTCGGACGCGCTGATGGATATGAACCGGGCGGGGCAGACGCCTGTCCTGACCGGCGAGCGGGTGGCGCCGATCCCGGATTCCATGGCGATCTGCGAATATTTCGAGGAAACGGTGGAAAAGGTGCCGCTGATGGGGTCCGGCCCCGCCGCGCGGGCGGAGGTCAGGCGGCTGACCGCCTGGTTCGACCAGAAATTCTATGCCGAGGCAGTCAATTTGCTGCTGGCCGAGCGGATGTACAAGCGCATCGTTTTAAAGGCACCGCCCGATTCCGCGGCCCTGCGCGTGGCGGCGAAGGGCGTGGCGCAGCATCTCGATTATCTGGAATATCTGCTGGGCGAGCGGCGCTGGCTGGCAGGATCCAGCTTCAGCCTAGCCGACATCGCCGCCGTCGCGCAGCTGTCCGTTGCGGACTATCTGTCCGGCGTCGACTGGCGCGGGTTTCCCGACACGAAAACCTGGTATGCCACGGTCAAATCGCGCCGCAGCGTGCGCGCCTTGCTGCCAGAGCGGATGCAGGGGCTGAGCCCGCCCGCGCATTACGACAAGCTGGATTTCTGAAACGCGGTTTCCTGCCGCGGTGACCCGCGACAGGGAAATTGTTCTCTTTTGCCGAAAGGTTCGGTAACCCGCTGCGCTGGCTGAGGGGGGCGAGGGGAGTAAGATGACCACGGCAAATGCATCCGCCTATTGGCGCGCAAATTTACGGCTTCTCTGCGGCCTCTTGGCCGTCTGGTTCGCGGTATCGTTCGGGGCGGGCATTATTTTTCGCGATGCGCTGGACCGTTTCAATATCGGCGGCTACCCGCTGGGCTTCTGGTTCGCGCAGCAGGGGTCGATCTATGCCTTCGTGATCCTGATCTTCGTCTATGTCATCGCCATGCGGCGGCTGGACCGGAAGTTCGGGGCGGGCGAATAATGGCGACGCAGACGCTGATCTACATCTTCGTCGGTCTGAGCTTTGCGCTGTATATCGGCATCGCGCTGTGGTCGCGGGCAAAATCCACCAGCGAATTTTATGTGGCAGGCGGCGGCGTCCACCCGGTCGTCAATGGCATGGCGACGGCGGCCGACTGGATGTCGGCGGCCAGCTTCCTGTCGATGGCGGGCCTGATCGCCTTTCTGGGCTATGATGGCAGCGTCTATCTGATGGGTTGGACCGGCGGCTATGTGCTGCTGGCTTTGTTGCTGGCCCCGTATCTGAGAAAATTCGGGCAGTTCACGGTGCCGGATTTCATCGGCACGCGCTATTATTCGCGCACCGCCCGCGTGGTCGCGGTCGTCTGCCTGATCTTTGTCAGCTTTACCTATATCGCCGGACAGATGCGCGGGGTCGGCATTGTCTTTTCCCGTTTTCTGGATGTCCCCATCGATCTGGGCGTCATCATCGGCATGGGGATCGTGTTCATCTATGCCGTTTTGGGCGGGATGAAGGGCATTACCTATACGCAGGTGGCGCAATATTGTGTGTTGATCTTTGCCTATCTGGTGCCGGCGATCTTCATCAGTTTCATGGTCACCGGCAATCCGGTGCCGCAGCTGGGCCTGGGCAGCGAGGTGACGGGCGAGGGCGTGTTCATGCTGCAGAAGCTGAACGCCACGCTGACCGATCTGGGGTTCGCCGAATATACGTCCGGCACGAAGTCGACGCTGGACGTCTTTTGCATCACCGCCGCCCTGATGGTGGGAACGGCGGGCCTACCCCATGTCATCGTGCGGTTCTTTACCGTGCCGAAAGCGTCGGACGCGCGTATTTCGGCGGGCTGGGCGCTGGTCTTCATTGCGCTGCTTTATACGACGGCGCCCGCCGTCAGCGCCTTTGCGCGACTGACCTTTACTGAGGCGGTGAACGAAACAGCCTATACGGACCTGCCAGCCTGGTTCTCCAACTGGGAAGCCAATGGCCTGATCGCCTTTGCCGACAAGAATGATGACGGGGTCGTGCAATATCGTGCCGGCGAGGCGCTGGAGGGCGCGCCGGTCTATATGGACCAGGCGGGCGCATCGGGCGAACGGGGCGTCGCCAACCCGTCGGCCGGGGAGAACGAGGTCTTCGTCGACCAGGATATCATGGTGCTGGCCCTGCCGGAGATCGCGCAGCTGCCCGGATGGGTGATCGCGCTGGTTGCGGCAGGGGGGCTGGCGGCGGCCCTGTCGACTGCGGCGGGGCTGTTGCTGGTCATTTCCACGGCGGTCAGTCACGACCTGCTGAAGAAGACCTTTCGCCCGGATATTTCGGATCGTGGAGAATTGCGCGCCGCGCGCCTGGCCGCGACGGCGGCGATTCTGGTGGCGGGGTTGCTGGGTATTTATCCGCCCGGCTGGGTCGCGCAGGTCGTCGCCTTTGCCTTTGGCCTGGCGGCGGCATCCTTGTTTCCGGCAATCCTGATGGGGATTTTTTCGCGCCGCATGAATCGGGAAGGGGCGATTGCGGGAATGGTCACCGGTCTGGTGTTCACCTTCGCCTATATCGTCTGGTTCAAATTTGCCGCGCCGGAAACGAATGACGCCGCCCACTGGTTGTTCGGCATTTCTCCTGAGGGGATCGGGGTTGTCGGCATGGTGCTGAATTTCGCAATTGCCGTTGCCGTCGCGCGCATGACTGCGCCGCCGCCGGAGGAAGTGGATTTGCTGGTGGATCGAATCCGCGTCCCGGAATGACGAGCGACGATCGCTAGTGGAAATCGCGCGATTTGGGGATGATGCTGACATTGCGGGGATGGCGGCCGACATTCGAGGGCAGGGGGCTGGCGACATGATCGCCGCGCGCCAAGTCGGATTTCAGAAGATCATCGGACAGGTGGCTCAGCCGCGCCGTATCGTCGATCATTCGGTTCGCAATGACGTGGATCACTGCATCATCCATCTGCACTGTCCCCTCCACCGCCATCAGCCGCGCACCCATGACGATCTTGCGGTGTTTTTTTAGTGCGTCCGGCCAGACGACCAGATTCACGACGCCCGTTTCATCCTCTAAGGTGATGAACACAACGCCCTTTGCGCTGCCCGGCCGCTGCCGAATCAGCACGATGCCGCTGACCGAGACGCGCTGGTTGAAACGGCATTGCCGCAGGTCCGCCGCCCGGGTGAAACCGCGGGCGGAATAATCGCCGCGCAGGAACTGCATCGGGTGCGCCTTTAAGGAGAGGCGTGTCGTCTGATAATCGGCCACAACATGTTCGCTGAGCGGCATGGCGGGCAGCAATATGGGAACGTCCGCGCCCTCGTCGCGGCTGTCGGTATGGGTGAAGAGCGGCAGGTCGGGCGCGTTTTTCAGGGTGCGGGCATCCCATAGTGCGGCGCGGCGGTCCTTTCCCAAGGAACGAAAGGTATCGGCAGCGGCAAGAATCTGGATGGCGGGAACGCCGAGGCCGGCGCGGGTACGCACCTCCTCCACCGTTTCATAAGGGGATCCGCGCGCCGCCAGCAGCCGGGCGGCGTCTGCCGCCTTAAACCCGTCGATCTGACGCAGACCGAGGCGGACGACGGCCCCTCCGTTTCGGGAAGAGAGGGGGGCAATCACGGTGGAATCCCAATCCGACATGTTCACATCGGGGGCCAGCACCGTCACGCCATGTTCGCGCGCATCGCGCACGATCTGAGCGGGCGCATAAAATCCCATGGGCTGAGAATTGAGAAGCGCCGCGCAGAAGATCGCCGGATGGTGGCATTTGATCCAGCTGGACACATAAACGAGGTGGGCAAAGCTGGCAGCATGGCTTTCCGGAAAGCCATATTCGCCAAAACCCTCGATCTGGCTGAAACAACGGGCGGCGAATTCCGGATTGTAGCCGCGTTCGACCATGCGCCCGACCATCTTTTCCTTATGTTCCGACACCATCCCGCGAGAGCGGAAGGTGGCCATCGCCTTTCTCAGCTTGTTCGCCTCAGCGGGGGAAAAGCATGCGGCGGTCATGGCGATCTTCATCGCCTGTTCCTGAAAGATGGGCACGCCCAGCGTTCGTTTCAGGATATTCTTCAGTTCATCCGGATCATGTTGGGGGCCGGGGGTGGGATAGACGGTCGGCTCCTTGCCCTGGCGGCGGCGCAGATAAGGATGCACCATGTCGCCCTGTATAGGGCCGGGCCTGACAATGGCGACCTGAATGACCAGATCGTAGAATTCGCGTGGTTTCAGGCGCGGCAGCATGTTCATCTGCGCACGGCTTTCCACCTGAAATACGCCAAGGGAATCGCCGGCGCACAGCATGTCGTAAACGGCCTCGTCTTCCTGATCGACGGTGGCAAGCGTGTAGCGGCGGCCATGCTGCGCCTCGATAAGGTCAAAGCATTTGCGGATGCAGGTCAGCATGCCAAGCGCCAGCACATCGACCTTCATGATGCCCAGCGCCTCTATATCGTCCTTGTCCCATTCGATGAAGCTGCGGTCCGGCATGGCGCCATTGCCGATGGGAACGGTCTGGGTCAGCGGTTCCCGCGTCAGGATGAAGCCGCCGACATGCTGTGACAAATGGCGCGGCATGCCGATCAGCTGATCCGCCAGCCATATGGTGCGTTTCAGATGCGGGTCGTTGAGGTCGAGCCCGGCTTCCTTCACCTTGTCCTCATCGACTTCCGATCCCCAGCTGCCCCAGACTGTCCTGGCCAGCGCGGCGGTCACGTCCTCCGACAGGCCCATGACCTTGCCCACTTCGCGGATAGCCATGCGCGGTCGATAATGAATGACGGTGGCACACAGTCCGGCGCGGTCGCGGCCATAGCGTTGATAGATGTGCTGGATGATTTCCTCGCGCCGCTCATGTTCGAAATCGACGTCGATATCGGGCGGCTCCTTGCGCTCCTCCGATATGAAGCGTTCGAACAAAAGCTCCGTCGTCGCCGGATCGACGGAGGTGATGCCCAGACAGTAGCAGACCGCGCTGTTCGCCGCCGATCCGCGGCCCTGGCACAATATCCCGACCCCGCGCGCATAGGCGACGATGTCGTTGATGGTCAGGAAATAGCGCGCAAAGCCCATCTTTGCGATCAGCCCCAGTTCCTTGTGCAGCAGTTTGTCGACCTTTGCCGGTATGCCGTCTGGATACCGGCCCTTCGCCCCCGCCCAGCTGAGGTCGGAAAGATGGGCGTCGGGCGTTTTGCCGCCGGGGACGCTTTCTTCCGGATATTCATATTTCAGTTCGTCCAGGCTGAAGGTGCAGGCATCGGCGATGCGGCGGGTCTGGCGGATGGCATCGGGCCAGTCCGCGAACAGGCGTATGATTTCGGCGGGCGGCTTCAGATAGCGTTCGCCATTCTGGTCGAGGAGATCGCCTGCCGTCGCCACCGTCACCTTTTCACGGATACAGGTCATCACGTCCTGCAGCGGGCGGCGCGACGGACAATGATAATGCACGTCATTGGTGGCCAGCAATTTCAGACCGTGCGCCTGCGCCAGCCCGGCCAGCCGCCCGATCCGTGCCCGGTCATCGTCGCGATAGCGAAACGCTGCCGCGACATGCCCCAGCATGGGGAGCGCGGACAGGCGCGGCAGGTCGGCCGCGAACGCATCCAGATCCTCACCCGGAATGGCGATCAGAAAAATGTCGCGGGTCAGCGCCCTTGCCACGTCGGACAGCCGCACATGGCATGCGCCCTTTGCCTGCCAGCCCCCGTCTGCATCGGTCATCTTGCCCGCAGACAAAAGATGGCAGAGGTCGCCATAGGCTGCACGGCTGCGGGGATAGGCGTACAGCGACGGCGCATCCATCAGATCCAGGCGGCAGCCGATGACGGGCGTCATCTTCGCCGTTTTCGCCTCACTATGCAGACGCACCACGCCAGCCATGCTGTTGCGATCGGCAATGCCCAGCGCGTCATAGCCGAGGGCATAGGCGGTGGTGACGAAGTCGATCGGATCCGATGCGCCGCACAGGAAAGAGAAACTGGTGGTCAGCCCCAGTTCCACGAACTGCCCGCGCGGATTGGGCACAAATGTATCGGATGCGCTGAGCGTCCGCTTATCGGGCGTGGTCGGTGCATCAGGCATGGCGCATTACCCGCATGGGAATGCCGCGCCTGGCAGGGCATCTTGTCATGCGTCCAGGCCGTGGACGAACCACCGGGGGGTGCCGCCGCGATCGTCGGAAGCCAGCCCTTCCCGGTACAGCCAGAAACGCCGCCCCTCCCGATCCTCCACCCGGTAATAGTCGCGCAGGCGTGTGCGTCCCGGTTCGCGCCACCATTCCGGCGCAATGCGTTCGGGGCCTTGTGCGCGGGCCACATCGTGCAATTGCCGCCGCCAGCGGAAACGGGCTGGCGGCCCCTCAGGCACGGCATGGACGACCTCTGCGCGTTCGGGCGTATTCAACAGGCGCAATGGTGCCCGGCCCTGTCGGTTAACGCTGCGTGCGTCTGGATGCGGCGTCGCGGCGGCAGCAAAAAAGGCCTCCCCGCGCTCGGGCACATGACTACCCAGGGTTACGGACTGAAATACGGCGTCCTCTCCCAACCGGGCGGACAGGCGATCGATCAATGCAACGAACGCCATCTGGTCGCGTCCTTCGCCGCTCAAATCGTCCTGTATGGCGCCAAGCGGTTCTGCGCGCAGAACCTCCAGCGCGGCGCCATCGACGCCAAAACCGGGGTCCAGCCGGTCCAGCTTGCCGTCGAACAGGCGAACCATATGGGCGGGATCGCGGCTGGCGCGGCTGGTCGCCACCTCTGCATTCAAGGCGCGCCCGTCGACGCGGAAGGCCGTGTAGCGCAGGGACCGTGCACCGATATGATTTTCATCCATTAACACCGACAGGTCAGCGGCCAGATCCTGCAATATCCGCATCAGCCCAGCCAGATCGCCGAGCGGCTCCGCCAGCCGCCGGATGCTGCGCAAGGGCGGGCGCTGCCGAGCGGGAACAAGGGGTTCCGCCCGGCGCCCCATGGCCTGGTCCAGGCGGGTGACGGGGTTGCGGCAGGTCTGTTCGACCTTGCGAAAGCGGCGCACCAGTGCCGGGCGCGGAACCGCCGCCAGCGCGCCAATCGTCTTTAGCCCCAGCCGTCGCAGCAACTGCACCGTTTCGGCATCCAGCCGCAATGTGCCGACCGGCAGCGGCGCGAGCATGTCAGCAAGCTGGTCCGCGTGGCAGATCGTGTGCGCATCGCCGCCACTGTGGGACAAGGCCCATGCGGCGCCGACCGTCGGTGCCGCAGCCAGATGGATGTTAAGCCCGGCGCTGGCGAACCTGCGGGCCATGTCGCCCAGCATGGATGCCTCCCCGCCATGCAGATGGGCGGAACCTGTGGTGTCGAGGAGCAGGGCATCGGCGCCATCCGCTTGCGTCCAGGGGCACCAGCGCTGTGCCCAGCCGGCCAGCCGGGCGAGATCGGCGGTATCGGCATCCGGGTCGGCATCCTCTACGGCAAGGTCCGGCACCAGTGCACGCATGTCGGTAATGCGTCCGCCCCGGGCCATGCCCAGCGCCGCCGCCGCCGGATTTACGTCGTGAATGACGGGACCGTGCGTGCCCTCCGCCGCCAGAACGAGCGGCCTATCCTGCGGCCAGTCTCCGCCTGACTTCCGCATCCAGCGATCCATCGCCAGATGCGGTATGAAGATGGAGACGATGCGCCGCCTCGTCATAGCTGGCCGTCCAGATGCCGGGCCGTTCTCCCCGCGCGCGGAACAGTTCCGCCCGCCAGCGCGGCGCGCCGGGGGCGGCGCCATCGAAAGGGTGAGGCGCGGAAGGCAGCGAGCCCACCCGCCAGCGCCGCCGCGCCGCCGACAGGTTCGCGGCACCGCCAAAGCGCATCAGCATGACGTGAACCCCCTGCCGCTCTGCACGTAAAGCGAGGCGCTTCGTCGCCGTGAAGTCGAGCGCCCGTGGCTCTCCCCACACCTCCCCTATAATGGCAGAGAGAGAGGCGCATTTCAGCCCTTCCTCCATGGTCCAGAGGACGTCGGCGGCGTTGCGCGCACAGGCAAGGACCAGCCGATCCCGCGCCAGACCGAAGCGTGCAAAGGCGTGTCCATAGGGCCGGCCGGTTTCCAGCGCCGACATGCGGTCCTGCACCCATAATAGCCCGCCGCGCTGCGGCACCTGTGCCAGAGCGAAGCCGATTGCGCCTGCATCGCGTGGAGGGGCAAACAGCTCTGCCAGCCGGGGACTGCCGGGCAAGAGGGGAGCATGTGAGTCGATGGCCGCAATAGGTGTCGAGTCGGCGGTCGATTCGGCTGGACGCACCTCGGCCCCTCGAATGAAATTATCATTCGATTCCAAAAGATGGATGGCCTTGATCCTGTCCACATTCATCAACCTGCATGCACCAAGTGTTCTACTTATGTTCCGAATAGAACGACAGCAGGCGATAGAGTCAATCCGGGGAAAATCGGGGGCAGGGTGGGCAGCCCGGGCCGGGCATCGATGCCTTGCTGGTCGTGAAGGCAGACAGCCACACGGCATATTGGACTACGCAGGCGGAGGGACAGATCGCATCGCAGATGCAGGTCACACTCTCCAGCGACGAACAGCAGATGATTTTCCGCTATCTATGGAGCGCCGCCGATCCCGAGGGGGCGAGATTCAATGACCGGTACGTTTACGTTCGGCAGTAGTCAGGCGGAGTGGCGCAAGCCTGCTTATTGAGCCTGAATTAAGGGGGGCCGGCGCGTCGAGCAGACCTTCATAATAAAGGGCGGGCCAGCGGCCAGCTGACGCCAGCGGCCTGCGCTATCTGGCCGATCCACTGCGCCACCATTGCCACTTCCTGGTCGACGACATCGCTCTTGGCGGCTTCTTCCTGAGTCTCGATTTGCGTTTTGAAATCGCCGCCCAGTTTTGCGTGCACGGCGAATGTCGGCCCGTCGACCATTTCCCGCAATTCCTGGGGACCGGCGCCCATATCGAACAGTTCTGACAGCCTGGCCAAGGTCTCGAAGCGCTCCTGGTTGAAGCGATCGCTGTCGAGGCTGTGCAATCTTTCTCTTTCGTTCGAGGACAGCAGCATGGCGAACTGCCGCTGCTGAAGAAACCACGCCAGGCCAGCATATTGCAAGTCGGTCATTTCGAACTGCTCGGCTGTGGACATGCCCAGATCCATTGGCGCGAACTGCATGATGTGGCGGTACAGCCGCCGTACCCATCGACGCCCCATCATGCCCTTCTTGTGCACCGAGTGCAGGAAGTTTTCGATGGAACCCGTCAGCAGCAATGCCCGTGCATCAGGGCGGGCCGACAAGATTGCGGGAATCAGGCTGTTCGCAACATTCGACGGCTTGATCACCACCACCTCCCCTGCGCCGAACGGGCGGGACAGCAGGCGCAGTATCGGCACCAAGGCGGGCGATGCCTTCGAACCGGCGGCTGCCAGGTCGTTCAATATTCCCGGTTCGCTGAGGCCAAGGCTTTTTCCGGGAAGGTCCATGGCGCGCGTGAGCAAGGTGGAGCGCACGAAGGCGCTGTGAAAAATGAAATGGACCTTTCCCGCCGCAATATGGTCTGCCTGCAATTCGCTTGCCGCCAGCCAGACATTGTCGTTCTGGTTGCGGGGCTGATGGTCGGCCAAAAACGTCAGGCTGCGGATGATGTCACGGTCCAGACGGACGAATTCTACCCTTTCCCCTTGCGCATCATATCGATGGGGGAACCATTGAGGATTCCTGAGGATTTCGCCTGCATCCGGCACAAGTTTCTCCTCTGTCCTGCAATGGGGTGCGGTGATTGGATCTGGTCTGCAGATCCTTCAATATCTACGACAATCGTGCAAGAGTGGCGCGATGAAGGCTGGCTCTGTCCGAGCCGTTGACCAAGGTTTCGACGAATGAAGATCACTCTCAACCCCGACCTCGACGCCAACACCCTGGCGCAGGATTTTGCCAGGAAGGGGCGGCTGCAGGTTCGGGATTTTTTCACGGCTGATACGGCAGAGGAAACCTATCGGCAGCTCGTTGCCGCCCCATGGTCTCTCGCATTCAACCACGGGGATCAGGTGCGCGAATTAAGCCCGCAGCAATTGCAGCAACTTTCATCTCAGCAAAAAGCTGAACTTCAGCAGCTGGTGCACGAAAATGCAAAGCATAATTATCAGTTTCTATATAATCATTATCCCCTGTTTTTTAATTATTTCAAAAAACAGCAGGAAAGAAATCATCTTTTCTCTATGTACGAATTTATCAACAGCCCCTTGATGCTGGAGTTTTTCCGTAAACTTACCGGACGCGAGGAAATTATGTGGGCTGATGGGCATGCGACACTGTATCAGGCAGGGCACTTCCTTAAATATCATACGGATGAGAAGCCCTCCGACAAACGCGTTGCCGCCTATGTCCTGAATTTCACAAAGGCATGGGGACGCGATTGGGGCGGGTTGCTGCAATTCTGGGACCAGAGCTATGATGTGGAGCAGGCTTATCGGCCCATTTTCAACGCCCTGAACATCTTTACCGTGCCGACCGATCATTCGGTCAGCGTCGTGGCGCCTTTTTGCCCCGGATTGCGGTTTTCCATCACCGGATGGCTGCGCGCCGATCAGCCGCCGGGTGCAATACCGCAACGCTGAATCATGTCGGGTCGGATCGCAGGCACGTTCTTAAGCGCCTGCGATCCGTCAGGCCGTTATTGCTGCATCAAATTCGGAAGCCAGTCGCGGTGCGCCGCTTTCAGGGCTTCCAGGGCCACATTTTCGCCGCCGACGGCGATTGTGGAACCGCCGACGGTGCCGAGGCGGGTGCCTTCTATGTCTGTGCCCGCAGGGGCGGTCACCACATAGCGCGCCTGGTCCTCGCCAAAGGCGGCGGGATGGTCGAGGGCGTCGAGCGTGGCGCCCTTGTCCCCCGCCAGTGCCATTTCCGTGACTGCCACCAACAGGCCACCGTCGGAAATATCGTGCGCGGCTGTGACTTTCCCCTCGGCGATTAGCGTGCGGACATAGTCGCCAACCGCCTTTTCCGCGTCCAGGTCGACGGAGGGCGGGGGGCCATCCTCACGATTGGCGATTGTGCGCAGCCATTCGGACTGGCCCAGATGGGCGCCGGGCTTGCCGATCAGCCAGATGACCTCGCCATCGGCCTTCAGCGAAATATCGGTCCGTTTGTCATAATCCTTTAGCAGGCCGATTGCACCAATGGCGGGTGTGGGAAGGACGCCGACACCATTGGTCTCGTTGTAGAGGGAGACGTTGCCCGAGACGATGGGCATGTCCAGCGCGGCGCATGCCTCTGCCATCCCCTCTATACAACCGACAAACTGGCCCATGATCTCTGGCCGTTCCGGATTGCCGAAATTCATGCAGTCGGTGGTGGCAAGCGGGGTCGCGCCGACGGCGGTGAGGTTGCGATAGGCCTCTGCAATCGCCTGTTTGCCGCCCTCCACGGGATCGGCGAAGCAATAACGCGGGTTGCAATCCGTTGTGATGGCGAGCGCCTTTTTGGTGCCGTGTACGCGCACGACCGCTGCGTCGCCGCCGGGCCGACCGATCGTGTCGGCCATGACCATGTGATCATATTGTTCCCAGATCCAGCGACGGCTGGCGAGCGCGGAAGACCCCATCAGGGTCAGAAGGTCATCGGTGACGGCGTTCGAGAATTCAACGCCGCCCAGTGCCTCGCGCTTGGGCGTCGGCATATGCGGGCGGTCGTAAAGCGGCGCATTGTCGCCAAGCGGTCCAAGAGGAATGTCGCACACCGTCTCGCCTCCGAAGCTGAGAACGAGGTGCTTGGTGTCGGTAACCTCGCCGATGACGGCGAAGTCCAGTTCCCATTTTTCGAATATCTTTTGCGCCTGCGCCTCGCGTCCGGGCTTCAGCACCATCAGCATGCGTTCCTGCGATTCGGACAGCATCATCTCATAGGGTGTCATCGCCTCTTCGCGGCACGGTACCTTGTCGAGATCGAGATGGATGCCGACCCCGCCCTTGTCGGCCATTTCCACCGAAGAGCTGGTGAGGCCTGCCGCGCCCATATCCTGTATGGCGACAATGGCATCGGTGGCCATCAGCTCCAGACATGCCTCTATCAGCAGCTTTTCCGTGAAGGGATCGCCGACCTGAACGGTGGGGCGCTTCTCCTCTGAATCGTCGGTGAATTCGGCGGATGCCATGGTGGCGCCGTGGATGCCGTCACGTCCCGTCTTCGACCCGACATAGATGACCGGATTGCCGATGCCGGCGGCTGCCGAATAGAAAATCTTGTCCGTGCGGGCCGTCCCCACGGTCATCGCGTTGACCAGGATATTGCCATTATAGGCCGGGTGGAAATTGGTTTCGCCGCCCACCGTCGGTACGCCGACGCAATTGCCATAGCCGCCGATGCCCGCGACGACGCCCTTTACCAGATGGCGTGTCTTTGGATGGTCCGGCGCGCCAAAGCGCAGGGCGTTCATATTGGCGACCGGGCGGGCACCCATGGTGAAAACGTCGCGTAATATGCCGCCCACGCCCGTCGCTGCGCCCTGATAGGGTTCGATGAAGCTGGGGTGATTGTGCGATTCCATCTTGAAGATGGCCGCGTCGCCGTCGCCAATGTCGACCACGCCGGCATTCTCGCCCGGACCGCAAATGACCTGCGGGCCTGTGGTCGGCAGCTTCTTCAGGTGCAGGCGGCTGGATTTATAGGAGCAATGTTCCGACCACATGACCGAAAAGATGCCAAGCTCGGTCAGGTTCGGGGTGCGTCCAAGGGCGTTCAGGATGACGCCATATTCGTCCGGGGAAAGGCCGTGTTCGGCAACGAGTTCAGGGGTGATGTCAGTCATGAAACGCCCAATAGCGGCGCAGCAGGCAGAGGGCTAGACGATGAAGGTGTCGCGACGCCTTTAGCGTTCGGCGGTGTTGCTGACGCGGGCAATATCCTGATCCACGTTAGATATTGAATTTCATGGGAATTCTGTCGGTAAACTTTACATATCCGTAACAGGTGCGGCGGAGTTGGTCGTGTAAGGCGATGATATAACGGTTAACATTCCGAATGGTACGGCTCTTGCTTGGTGGGAATTTCCATTCCAAAACGGGGGTTATATAATGAAAATTTCAGCAGTTGCGTGCGTTGCAGCGGTGCTTCTTTCAACGTCTGCCATGGCGGAGCCGGTGTTTGATCGCTTCGGCGCCCTGCCGCAGACCGAATTCGGCGGCGACGGCATCCCCAATGACCGCGTTGCTGTCACCAACATTTCCTCTGAGGGAGTGGACGGCGAGATCGGCATCACGGCAACGCCGCGTTTTTCCGCCCCATCCCCCACTTTGGTCTCCGATGGCGTTTTCGCCGTGGAATCCGGCACCACGTCGGATGACCGTTCAAAGTGGAATTTCAGCTATTATGCAGACGTTCTGCCAGGCCTGAACTATTCCCTGCTGTACGATTTCGATCCCAGCAACGGAACGGACTATGGCACGATCAATTTCCTTTTTGCCAGCGGGACGATTGAGGACAGCCAGAACCCGACCTTCGCCTTTTTGAACGACGGCATCGCTCCGTTCGTGATCGCGCCTGAGATGTTCGACTTCGACGCAGATGCCAATGGCATTTACAATTTCCGCTTTCAGGCACGTGATGCCAATGGCGGCCTGGTTGGAGAAGCGGCCATTGACGTGATCGTCGGTGAGGGCGCCACGGACGTTCCCGCTCCGGCGGCGTTCGGCCTTTTGGGTCTCGGCCTGGCCGGCCTTGGCTTTGCGCGTCGTCGCAAGGTCTGAGTAACTTCAGTCTCGTTTGAATAGAGGGCCGCGTTTCCGGGTGGAAGCGCGGCCCTTAATGTTTTGGTGCACCTGTGCCGCACTGTGTACGAGACCAAATTGCGCCTATGAAGTCTGCATGACCTCGAACGAAAGAATCGCCGCCTCCGCGCTCGGCGACCGCCGGTTGCGCTTCTATGACTTTGCAATGGCGGCGTTCGTTGCGATCCTGCTGCTGTCGAACCTGATCGGCGCGGCGAAGGTCAGCACCATTGATCTGCCGTTCCGCGACCAGCGCTTTCTGTTCGGTGCCGGCATATTGTTCTTCCCGCTGAGCTATGTTCTCGGCGACGTTCTGACCGAGGTGTACGGCTATGCCCGTGCGCGCCGGGTGATCTGGACGGGCTTCGTTGCCCTTGCCTTCATGGCGTTCATGTCATGGGTGGTCGTGGCGCTGCCCCCGGCAGACGGTTGGGACGGGCAGGCCGCCTATGAAAGTGTTTTTGGTGGCACCTGGCGGATCGTCATTGCCTCCATCCTCGCCTTTTGGGTGGGGGAGATCGCCAACGCCTTCGTGATGGCGCGCATGAAGCTGCTGACCGGCGGGAAGCATCTCTGGACGCGGACCATCGGCTCGACGGTGGTGGGGCAGGGCTTCGACAGCCTGATTTTCTATCCCATCGCCTTCTTGGGCATATGGCCGACGGAGCTGGTCGTGTCCGTCATGATCTCCAACTATTTGCTGAAGGTATTGTGGGAGGCGGTGCTGACGCCCGTAACCTATTGGGTGGTCGCGCGCATGAAGCGGGCCGAGGGCGTCGACGTGTTCGACGAGGGGACCGACTTCACGCCGTTCCGGGCAAGGGTATAGTTTCGATAGTTTGAGAGAGGATCTCCGCCCTCCTATGTTGAGGTAGAGGGAGAGAGACCATGGCTACGGCACCCAATTCGATGACTGGTCCCGCGCCGCGCGCGACGTTTCGATCGATGTTCGACGGCACTCTGGACGACTGGAAGGTCATCGGCGCCGAACATGACCGGCATCAGGAGGAGCGGCAGCCGGACATCATCCTGGAGCAGCTGGCGCGGCTGGGCGATATAGAGGTGGGTTTTCGCGCCGACCAGCTGACCCACAGCCTGATGTGCGCCACGCTTGCCCGCCGGGCCGGTGCGACGCCGCAGGAGGTCGTCGCGGCGCTGTGCCACGATTTGGGCAAGACCATGTCGATCCCCAATCATGGCGCCATCGCGGCGGAAATCCTGAAACCCTATGTCGACGATTACGTTTATCACACGATCAAATGGCATCAGCATTTTCAGGGCAAATATTATTATAACCACATGGGTCTGCCGACCGACATGCGGGAGCAGTTCCGGGACGAGGAATGGTACGATTTCGCGGTGAAGCTGGTCGACGAATGGGATGCCCCCGCATTTGACGAGGAATTCGATTGCGACACGCTGGAAAGCTTCCGGCCCGAAATCGAGGAGGTGTTCACGAAGCCAAGAAAGAAGATCGTCTGAACGAATCCAGCCGACATTACCCCGCATTCAGCAATCTCGGCATGACGGTTGGCGGCAAAAGGTCTAGTCGCTGACGGTATGGATGCAAGGACGCCGAAAACCCCCGCCGCCCGGAAGGGGCTGACCCGCCGAAAGCTGTTGATCGGCGCCGCCGCCGCGACCGGCCTTGTCATCGGCTATACCGTCTGGCCGCGAGATCGGGCGTTCAACTTTCCCCTGCGGGAGGATGAGACGCTGATCAACGGCTTCCTGAAAATCGCGGTCGATGGCCGGATCACCGTCGCCTGTCCGCAGGCCGAAATGGGGCAGGGCGTCTATACGGCGCTGCCGCAATTGCTGGCGGGGGAGCTGGGTGCCGACTGGCGCATGGTGGGCGTCGAGCCGGCGCCGCTGCACCCGCTTTATGCCAATCGCGCCTTTGCCGCCGACGCGGGGGCCAGCATGCCCTCCTTCATCGGCAATATCGTCAATTGGGCGGCGGTTTCCATCGTCGAGCAGATCGAATTGCAGGCCACGGGTGGTTCCACCTCCATCAAGGCATTCTGGGAGCCGCTGAGACTGGCGGGCGCGGCGGCGCGCGAATTGTTCATCCGCGCCGCCGCGCGCCAGCTGGATGTCGACCCTGCCGATCTGGATACTGCGAATGGCTTCGTCGAAGGGGCGGGAAGACGCGCCAGCTTTGCCGAGCTGGTCGCCCTGATCGACCCGGATGACGCACCCGCGTCGCCGCGCCTTCGGCCTCGCCCCGCCCTGATCGGTCGTTCCGTGCCGCGTCTGGACGTGCCCTCAAAGGTCAATGGCAGCGCGATGTTCGGCGCGGATGTGCGCCTGCCCGACATGGTCTATGCCGCCGTGCGTGGCGCGCCGCACGGATATCAGGAACGCTCAACTTTCGGGGGAGAGGCGGCGCGGCAGGCGCCGCGCACATTGGCGGTCGTGGAGGGAGAGGGATGGCATGCGACCGTCGCCGAAACCTGGTGGGCGGCACGACAGGCGCTCGACCTGACCGACGCGGAATATCATGGCGACGAACTGGCCGACAGCGCGGCCATCGACGCGGCGATGCAGGAGGCGCTGGACGATGGCGAACGCGGTACCGCCTTTCTGGAAGTGGGCGATGCGCTGGATGCCCTCGCGCAGGGGCCGAGCGTTTCGGCCGACTATGGCGTACCCTTTCTGGCGCATGCCTGTCTGGAGCCGATGACAGCGACGGTGCGGCTGACCGATGGAAATGCGGAAATCTGGGTGCCGACGCAGTCTCAGACGCTGGTCGCGTGGAAAGTGGCCGACGCGCTGGGAATCGCGACCCGCGATGTGCGTGTTTATCCTACCCTGTTGGGGGGCGGCTTTGGTCGCAAGGCGGAGGTGGACTGTGCCGTGCAGGCGGCGATCATCGCGCAGAAAGTCGGACGGCCCGTCCAGCTGATCTGGCACCGGGAAGAGGACACGGCGCGCGACATGTTCCGGCCCGCCGTCCGGGCGCGGATGACCGGAGCGCTGGGCCCTGACAAGCGAATTGCCGCCCTAGACGCCAAACTGGCCGCCCCCAATCTGGGCGCCAGCCTGACCCGGCGGATGATGCCCTTCTTCGCGTCCGACGGCGACAGCGCCGCCATGGTCAAGGGCGTCGGCGACGGCCCCTATATCATTCCCAATCTGCGCGTCGCCCATGTCGACGTGCCGACGCCCGTGCCGCTGGGCTATTGGCGGTCTGTCGAACATAGCTATGCCGCCTTCTTCAAGGAGGGGTTCATGGACGAAATGGCGGCCCGCGCGGGCCTGGATCCGCTGGCGTTCCGGCTGCGCCACATGGATGAAAACAGCGCGCAAGCGCGCGTATTGATGCTGGCATCCTCTCGCGGGACGCTGGCCGCCGCAGTGCCGGAGCGCCATGGGAAGGGCATCGCGCTGCATTCCAGCTTTGGCAGCCATGTTGCCCAGGTCGCCGAAGTGGAGGTTCCCTCCGCCGAGGAGATTATCGTCAGGCGCGTTACCTGCGTCATCGATTGTGGCCAGGTGGTCAATCCCGACATCGTGCGGGCGCAGATGGAGGGCGGCATCATCTTTGGTCTGTCAGCCGCCTTGCACGGCAAGATCGAATTCGAAGGCGGCGAGCCGACCGCGCAGAATTTCGATGGCTACCCCCTGCTGCGCATGGACGAGGCGCCGGAGATCGACGTCCATATCGTGCCGTCCGATGCGCCGCCGGGCGGGGTGGGGGAGCCGGGCGTACCGCCCATTGCGCCTGCGGTCGCCAATGCCGTTTTCGCCGCGACCGGACGGCGGCTGAGATCAATGCCGTTTCTAAGCTATTGATCGACGGGTGCGGGGCGAATGCGGTAGGGCCGTAACCATGAACCTGCCGACAGATCATCCGCCCGTTCCTGCCCCTAAAATCGGCGTTTTGCTGGTAAATCTGGGGTCGCCCGACGCGCCGACCGCCGGGGCCGTGAAACGATATTTGCGGCAGTTCCTGTCGGACCCGCGTGTTGTCGAGATTCCAGCAATTGCCTGGCAGCCGATCCTGCGCGGCATCATCCTGAACGTCCGCCCGAAAAAAAGCGCGAAACTATATGCGACGATCTGGGACAAGGAACGCGACGGATCGCCATTGAAGCTGATCACCGAGGATCAGGCCGCGGCACTGGCGGCGCGTCTGCCGGGCCTGAAGATCGATTTTGCGATGCGCTATGGCAATCCGTCGATCGAATCGCGGCTGACGGCGATGAAGGCGGCAGGGTGCGAGCGTATCCTGGTCCTGCCCATGTATCCGCAATATTGTGCGGCGACGACCGCCACCGTGGTGGACGAGGTCAGTCGTGTGCTGGCGGGGATGCGGTGGCAGCCCGCAATCCGCATCGCACCGCCATGGCATGACGACCCCGCCTATATTGATGCGCTCGCCGCCGACGTGGAGGTGCAGTTGGCCGGGCTGGATTTCACCCCCGACGAACTGATCGCGACCTTTCACGGCATGCCGCGCCGCACGCTGGAAATGGGCGATCCCTATCATTGCCACTGTCAGAAAACCGGGCGCTTGCTGGCGGAGCGGCTGGGACGGCCCGTGCGGGTGGTGTTCCAGTCGCGTTTCGGACGGGCCGAATGGCTGCAACCCTATCTGGACAGGACGCTGGAGCAAATTCCCGCCGAGGGCGTCGGAAAGGTCGCAGTGGTTGCGCCGGGATTTACCGCCGACTGCCTTGAGACGCTGGAAGAAATTGCGATACGCGGAGAAGAGCAGTTCCGTGCGGGGGGCGGAACGCACTTTGCCTATCTGTCATGCCTGAATGCAAAGCGAGGACATCTTGACCTCCTCCACGCTATCGTTACGCGTGAGCTTGGCGGCTGGATGTAAGTCCGGCTAGCGTCGGTCAACACCGCAGAACCTTGGGAGGAATGGGATGAGGAAGCATGTCGCCATCGTTACCGGAGGAACCCGCGGGATCGGCGCCGCAATCAGCAAGAAGCTGACTGAGAACGGCGTTACCGTCGTGGCGAATTATGCCGGCGACGATGAAAAGGCGAAAGCCTTTACCGAGGCAACAGGCATTGCCGCGATGAAGTGGAACGTCGCCGACTACGATGCCTGCCACGCCAAGGTGAAGGAGGTCGAGGAAACCCACGGCCCCGTGACTATCCTGATCAACAATGCCGGCATCACGCGCGATGGTACGCTGCTGAAGATGGACCGCCAGATGTGGGAGGACGTGATCAACGTTAATCTGGGCGGCTGTTTCAATATGTCGAAGGCGGTCTTTCCCGGCATGAAGGCGCGCTCTTTTGGCCGCATCGTTTCCATCGGTTCGATCAACGGGCAGGGCGGCCAATATGGCCAGGTGAATTATGCCGCCGCCAAGTCAGGTATTCATGGCTTTACCAAGGCGCTGGCGCAGGAGGGTGCGCGATTTGGTGTTACGGTCAACGCGCTCGCGCCCGGCTATATCGACACGGAAATGGTCGCAGCGGTGCCCGAGCCTGTGCTGGAAAAGATCGTCGCGAAAATCCCCGTCGGACGCCTGGGTCAGGCGGACGAAATTGCCCGCGGCGTCGCGTTCCTGTGCGGTGAGGATGCCGGATTTGTGACAGGCTCCACGCTGTCGATCAACGGCGGCCAGCACATGTATTGATTCCTGCCATGGAGGACACGGCCAGGAAGGATGACACGCAGAAACGCTCCCTGACAATAGCGGGGCATCGCACGTCGATCAGTCTGGAGCCGGTTTTCTGGCAGGCATTGCAGGATGCGGCGCGGGACAGGCGCATGGCGCTTGCCGCGCTGGTCGCGGAAATCGACGAGGCGCGCACGACGAACCTGTCGTC
>TARA_R100000501_G_scaffold16352_3_pt1 | contig 39787 bp, 31 predicted proteins | sample TARA_R100000501 | Tara Oceans TARA_R100000501 (sample SAMEA2620120) | marine metagenome | biome: marine biome (ENVO:00000447); feature: mesopelagic zone (ENVO:00000213) & marine oxygen minimum zone (ENVO:01000065); material: "saline water (ENVO:00002010), including plankton... | reverse complement strand
TGCCGATTGCCCGCGCTTTCTGCTGGACCTGAGCGAAGGGCGGCACGAGGCGCTGCGCCGACGCCTGATGGCCCCCCGGCTGGAACGCTTCATCGGCGTCATCTATCGCCCGGAAACCGAGCTTCAGAGCCACTATTCACAGGTGGTCCTGCCACGGCAGTTTGATGCCTATGTCTGGTTCGACGAGACACAGGCGCTGACTCCGCTTGGACGCGAACATCACGCGGAAGGCATCCCGGACACCTACCCTTTCGGCGAATAGCACAGGAACAGCCATGCTCCCCGGCGTGTCGAGGGCGCTCTGCGCTGCCGCGTGTCACCCCTCGCCGGGCGCGGGGGTTCTTTACCTGAAGCTGAATGGAAATTTGGTTACGGCGATCTGAATTCATCGCTCCTCCCTTCGCGGACCAGACGCAAATTCGGAACATCGTCTTCACCTCATCGTTTGATTAGAAAGGAGATATTCGATGACTGAACGAAAGTCGCGGCATCCGGACAATGATCTGATCGACGAGATGACAGAGAACGCGACCCCGTCGCAACAGGGCTCGGCCGGGGGCGGAGTGAATCGCCGCGTTGGGAAGCGTGGCGAGGAAGCGCGCGCCACCGATCCGGAAAACAGGGAACCGGTGGTCGGCTCGGACAATCCCGAACAAGATGCGCAAAAGGGTCCGGGGACGGCAGGAAGCAGCTGAAGTCTGCCGAAGATTTTTAGAATGCCTCTCCCTTTCTCGAGAGGGCGTTAATCCTTTCTATGCGCCTTGGGGCGTAAGCGTCCCCAATGCGTTTGGCCACAATTACAAACTGGGCATATGGTGCGACCGTTGCCCTGACCCTTGTCTCCGGCTCCACCATGCTCCTCGCTTCGAACGCGCAGGAGCGGGAGCGTGCTGCCGTCGAGCAACGTCATCGCCTCGATACGGTCAGCGCTGAACTGGGTAACGAGATCTACCTGCTGTCCGACCGTGCGCGCCAGTATCTGAACACGGGCGATCCCACCTATTTGGTAATTTACCGCCGGGGCATCGAAGATCTGCGTTCCACCGAGCAGCGCGCGCAGGAGCTTGCCGCGGCAGGCGCAACGCCCGCCGAGGTCGCCTTGCTGCAAGAGGCGATCAAATGGGCCGAAACCCTGCACGACGAGCAGGACGCGGCGATCGCCGCCTATGAAGAGGGGCAGGAAAGCAAGGCGCGGCAAATCCTTTTCGGTCCCGAATATGAGCGTGAGCTCGACTTGGCAGAAGCGCTGCTGGGGCGCTTTCAGGATCGGCTGGATCTGCGGGTGCAAACAGAGATTGCTCAGGCCGCGGCCCTGGCGCGCCTCTGGAAAACAATTTCCGAAATCGTTCTGGCGGTGACGGGCCTGCTTTTCCTCGGCGTGCTCTATTTTATCTTCAGGCAGCGTGTTCTGCATCCGGTGGTGCGCCTGAGCGACGTCGTGAAGCGCCTTGCGGCAGAGGATTATGCCGTCGAGCTTCCAGGGGTCGACCAGATCGACGAGATCGGCGACATGGCCGAGGCGATCCATGTATTTCGGGAAAACGGCCTGCAGCGCCAACGATTGGAAACGGAGCGTGCGGCTGATCTTGCGCTGCGCGATCTGCTGTCGCGGATGACGCAACGGATGCAGGTATGCGACACGCTGCTGGATCTAAAGGAAGTCATCCGGCGCTTCGTACCGGAATTCGCACCCAGTCTGGCCGGCCGCCTTTATCTATTGAGTGCCGATGAAAATGAAGTGATCGAAGCCTGCAGCTGGCTCGAACCGCGCCACTCGCCCTCAAAGTTCTCACCGCAATCATGTTGGGCGCTACGCAGAGGCGCCTCTCACAGGCCGGGGGGCAGCCATATCGATGTCCCATGCGGCCACCTCGATTCTGATGGCTCGGCGCCGCCGCCAGACACGCTCTGCCTTCCTTTGGTCGCGCAACGCGAAACCTTGGGTTTGCTCTATGTGGAGCCGCGCGAAGACGTTCAGGACCAAGGTCGTCCCCCTGAAGTTTATCTGCGCATGCTGGCAGAGAATATCGGTCTGGCCCTCGCCAATTTGCGGCTCCGCGATGCCCTGCGCGAAATGGCCATGGCTGACGCACTGACCGGGTTACCAAACCGCCGACAGCTGGACATGGTTTTGCCGGAGCAGCTGAGCGATGCGGAGCGCCTGGGCGCATCCATCAGTTGCCTGATGGTCGATGTGGATCATTTCAAACGCTTCAATGACCGGCACGGCCATGAAGCAGGTGACGCCGTGTTGCGCGAAGTCGGCGCCGTCCTTGGTAACGTCACCCGCGAGCGGGGCCGCGCTTTTCGCTATGGCGGCGAGGAATTCCTGCTGCTTCTTCCAGAGTTTGACTGCGAGCAGGCGGCAGATCGCGCAGAAGAAATTCGCACGCGCATCGCCGCACTATCGGTGCAGTATGAAAACGTGGCGCTTGGTCCGATCACCGTTTCAGTGGGCGTAGCAAGCGCGCCTCTGCATTGCGCAGCGCATCAGCTCGTTCAGACAGCGGACGCCGCCCTGCTCAGGGCGAAAAAGCTGGGGCGGGACCGGGTGGTGATGGCGGAAGTCCGCAGCATGCGCCACGCCGCATGACCGGGTTCGCATTGAATTCGGCGATAATCCTTAATTCAGTATGATGGTCGGCGGGGAGTGCACTTTTTACGTAGCTCCCCCCACATCGCAAAGCGCGGTGCCACCTTCCGCTGTTAGCCGTTGCGACGCTTACCTCGTTTCAAGATGTCACGATAAAGCGCCAGATATTCGTCGGCCATGCGCGCGACAGAAAATTTCTCCTCAACGGAGCGGCGGACCATCTTCCGATCGAGCGTATCGACGCGCGCGACCGCATCAACGGCCTCCGCGACATTATCGACGAGGAATCCGTTGACCCCATGCTGGATCAGCTCCGGCATAGAACCGCGGCGAATAGCGATGACGGGGGTGCCGCAGGCCATCGCCTCGACAACGGAGAGCCCGAAGGGTTCGTCGAAATTGATCAGATGCAGCAATGCGCGTGCCTTGCCAAGCGCCCGCCACCGCTCCTTCCCCCCGACCGATCCATGATAGCTGACGCCGCCCCCCTCGACCGCTGGCAGCACGCACCGCTGATGATAGTCCGCGTCCTGAACAATGCCATATATCTGCAGATGCCGGCCGGCGGTTCGTGCAGCTTGGACGGCTTCCGCCGCGCCCTTGTCCGGATGGATACGTCCGAAATATAGCAAATCCTCGCCTCCGTCCGCGTCGAAGGGAAATTCATCCATTCGGATGCCGTGATGGATCGTCGCGGCGTAGCGCAGAGCGGGGTGGCGGTCCGCATCGCTGATCGCGACATAATGAACATGATCCTGATAGGGCACGTACATCGGCAAGATCCGGTCGGACGAAAAGCCATGGATCGTCGTCACCATTGGCGTCGCCGTCAGCGGCGCAAAGGCATGAGCGGGGAAATCAGCCTGATTGTGGATTATGTCGAACCGGTCTGCCTGCGCGAACAGGTGCGAAAGGTGGCGATATTCCCAGACCTTTGCGTCGACGGACGGATCTTCTGAATAGGGGGCAGGCACCACCGCCTCCAGCCGGGCGGAGGTAATGCTGTCCCTGGTCGCGAATAATGTCACATCGACACCGCGTTCCACCAGCGCCTCCGTCAGCAGGCTGGTCACGAGTTCCCATGGCCCATAATGGCGCGGCGGGGTACGCCACGCGATCGGCGCCAGCATGGCAATACGCAAGTCAGACGGCATCGCGCAACCTGATGATCAACCCCTCGTTCGGCAGGACCCTGCCATCCATGTCCCGTAGCGGCAGGGTGGAGGCGAGGACACTGTCAATCCGGGCATCGGCAGGCACGATCAGCACCCTTTCTCGCGTACCGAAGTTCAGCACGATCAACAGGCGCTCATCATCCTGCCGCCTTTCATAGGCCAGGATGTCCTTATCGGCATCGGCAAGCAGAAAGGCGCCTAGGGTAAGAGCGCCGCTAGACCGTCGCAATTTCAGCAGGTCTCTATACAGTGACAGGATGGAGCCCCGATCCTCCGCCTGTAGGGCCACATTACGCGAGGGCCAGTCGGGATTTAGCGGCAACCAGGGTTCGGTCGTGCTAAATCCTGCAAAGGGCGCGGCATTCCAGGGCATGGGCGTTCGTGCGCGGTCGCGGCCAATGCCGATGCCCGGCTGGCGAAGGTCCTGCGGGTCGCGGATGCGGTCCGCCGGAATGTCGACCTGGCCGATGCCGATCTCGTCACCCTGGTAAATCGTCGGCGTACCGCGCAGGGTTAGCAGCAGCATTGCCGCCACCCGGGCCTGCGCTTCGCCGATGCGGGCCGCGATACGCGGCGCATCGTGGCTGCCCAAGACCCAGTTCGGCCAGGCAAATGCGGGCAGCGAGGCTTCATATTCCGCAATCACCCGGCGCAACTCGACGGGATCCCAACGGCTTTCGATCAACTGGAAATTAAACGGCAGATGCACCTGTGGGCGCTCCGGCGTACCGTACCAGTGCGCATGCCGTTCATTGGGCAGGAATATCTCTCCGATCAGAACGCGCTGGCTATCGGGGCCGGACCCGTATTGATCTGCCAGCGCTCTGAAATCGGCGGAGATTGCATGAGCCTCCGGCTGGTCGGTCGAATGCAACTGGATCAGGCGGTCGCGCTCGGTCTGACCTTTCCGCCAGTCGGGATTTACAGGGTTATCCGGCAGGTCCGCCGCCTTTACGATGTGCCAGAGAACATCAATCCGAAAGCCATCCACGCCGCGATCCAGCCAAAAGCGCAGCACATCCATCATCGCGGCGCGCAGGTCGGGGTTGCGCCAATTGAGGTCGGGCTGTTCTTTCAGAAAGGCGTGCAGATAATATTGTCGCGTCGGCTCGTCCCATTCCCATGAAGAACCGCCGAAATCACTGATCCAATTGTTGGGCGGACCACCATTGGGCGCCGGGTCGCGCCAGATATACCAGTCGCGTTTAGGACTATCGCGGGAAGAACGGCTCTCCACGAACCACGGGTGCCGGTCGGACGAGTGGTTGGGCACGTAATCGAGCAACAGCTTCATGCCCCGCTGGTGAATCGCGGCAAGAAGCCGGTCGAAATCTTCCAGATCGCCGAACAGGGGCTCGATGTCGCAATAATCTGCCACGTCATAGCCGAAGTCGGCCATGGGCGAAGGAAAGACGGGCGACAGCCAGATCGCGTCGACGCCCAGCAAGGAGAGATGATCAAGCCGCGATTCTATACCCGCCAGATCGCCAATGCCGTCCCCGTCGCTATCCTGAAAGGAGCGGGGGTATATCTGATAGATGACACCGCGCTTCCACCACGGGGCGGCGCTTTCTTTGTAGATCATGGCCGATGAACGCCTTCGCCCGGTTTCGCCAAACAGATGAAGCGCACACACATTGGACGCACGCGCCTCTCCCAGCGCCCGCTCTGTCCGGCATCAAGCTGCCGCGGGAAGACGACGTCCGGATTTGTCATTTGGGATGAGGCCTTATGGTTCGCCTGTGCGGCAAATTTGAAACGGTTGCGCGTGGTTCTCGTTCCCCAAGAAAAGCGATCGCGCGCCCATTCGGTGAATATCCGGCGGCGCCTCTGCCAACCGGCGAAGCCTATTGTTCCCTGCTTCACATGATGGCTAAAGGGCCAGGATGCGGCAGGGGGAATGCCGCTAAAAGGGGAGGTAATATGTTCGACGGGTTGAAGACGTTTGTGGCTGCCGCCGCACTGATCGCGGCACCGATTGCGGCCGCGCCGCCGCCGGAGATGCAGAATGACATCCCACCGGGTTTCGAGCCGGTGACGAACAGCGACTATGTCACCCGCGATGTTATGATCCCCATGCGCGACGGCGTGAAGCTGCACACGCTGATCGTGGTCCCGGATGGCGTCACCGCAGATGCGCCGATCATTTTTTCGCGGACGCCCTATTCGGCACAAAAGGCGATTACGGGTGCGCCCTCCAACCATTATGCCATGGCGCTGCCGACCGCCTATGCGGCGCTGGCCGACGCCGGCTACATCATCGTCGTTCAGGATGTACGCGGCCGTTACGAATCAGAGGGGGATTATGTTATCACCCGGCCGCTCGTCGGCCCCCTGAACCAGACAGAAACCGACCATTCGACCGATACCTGGGACAGTATCGAATGGCTGGTAAACAACGTCCCCGAAACCAACGGGAATGTCGGCACAATCGGCGTCAGCTATGGTGGCTTCACCACATTGATGAGCCTGGTGAACCCACACCCGGCGCTGAAGGCGGCGGTACCGATCAATCCGCTGGCCGATGGCTGGAAAGGCGACGATTGGTTCCATAATGGCGCCTATCGCCAGAGCTTCCTGGATTGGGTCTATCGCATGAGCGCGGACAAGTCGTCGCGTCATGCGCTGCAGTTCGACCGCCACGATACCTATGAAAGCTGGCTGAAGGCGGGGTCCGTCGGCGAAATGGCCAAGCGCATGGGCATCGACAAATTGCCCTTCTACCAAAGGCTGGTCGCCCATCCCGCCTATGACAGCTTCTGGCAGCAGCAGGCGCTCGATCGCATATTGGCGGATGAGCCGCTGAAGGTACCGACGCTGCACGTTCACAGCCTGTGGGATCAGGAGGATATTTACGGTGCCCCCGCCACCTATGCGGCCATGGAGCCGAAAGATGACGGCAATGACGAGAATTACATGATCATTGGTCCCTGGCGCCACGGCCAGGGCATGGCGGTGGATGGGTCGACACTGGGCGACATCGACTTCGATGCAAATAGTTCGGTCTGGTACCGCGACAATGTGCTGATCCCCTTCTTCGATGAACATTTGAAGGGTCAGACCCCCGCCGCCGATATCGCGCCGATCACCGCCTTTGAGACCGGCGCGAACATATGGCGGCAATATGATAGCTGGCCGGTCTCATGCGCCAGTGGCTGCCCGGAACAATCGAGGCCGCTCTATCTGGGGCAGGACGGAAGTCTTGGCTTCACCGCACCGACGGGATCGGCAAATGCCTATGCCGAATATGTCTCCGACCCCGCACGGCCCGTAACATACCGCCAGCGTCCGATCCTTGCGACTTACAATCCGCAAACGACATGGGGGGAATGGCTGGTCGACGATCAGCGCTTCGCCGAATCAAGGCCGGATGTCGTCACCTTTGTGAGCGAAGTCCTGACAGAACCGGTCCGCGTCGCGGGTCAGCCGATTGCCGAGTTCTTCGCCTCCACCAGCGGCACGGACAGCGACTGGGTCGTGAAGCTGATCGACGTCTATCCGGGCGAATACCCCGCCGCGCCCGAAATGGGCGGGTACGAACTGCCCATTGCCATGGACATCATGCGCGGCCGCTATCGCGACGATCCGGCGAACCCGACCGCTATCCCGGCCAATGAAGTCGTCAGCTATCGGCTGGAACTGCCACAGGTCAGCCACAGCTTTGAAAAAGGGCACCGCATCATGGTGCAGATCCAGTCGAGCTGGTTCCCGCTATATGATCGTAATCCGCAAAAATTCGTGCCGAACATCTTCAATGCGAAGGCCGAGGATTATCAGAAGGCGACGCAGCGCATCTATCATTCCGCCTCCTATCCCAGCCGGATCGACCTGCCGGTCGTCGCGCCGTGACCGCGTACAGCATCAAGGGGCCGGGCGGCCTCAGGCAGTCAGCCTGTGCGCACCGGCCTCGCTGCTAAGGCTAAAGGTTTCGAGGGGCTGCGAAGCGCCCGGACTGTCGGTGGGAAGAAACACCCACTCGTTCGTCACCGCCTCTTTATTGACGTCCAGGACCATGTAGCCGCGGCGGCTGGTATCGCACCATTTCAAATTCGGATTGGCCGTGACGAAATCACGGGCGATGACGGCCGGGTCACCGTGAAAACGCTTATCGAGCCCGAATGAGGACACGCCCTGCCCGGCAAATTCCACGCCGACCGGCCGGCCGCCGGTTTCCAGATCGTAAGCCCACGCATTGTGGCTATCGCCGCTAAGAACGACCAGATTGGCGTTTGCGTCTGCGGCGCCATTCAGCAGCCGCCGCCGGGCGGCGGGATAGCCGTCCCACCGGTCGAGCGACATGGGCAGGCCCGCATCTGCCAGCGCAACCGCGATCTTCAGCCTGGCCTGCTCGGAAGGATCGAGAACGGTGCCGGCCGCGAACCAGCTCTCATCAATGCGCGGCAATCGCGTCGGCGCCATGATGACCTGCTGCGCCAATAGCTGCCACTTCGTGCCACTCCCCACGGACGCGCGCATGCCCTGGGTCAGCCAGTCTTCCTGCGCCTTGCCCATCATCGTGCGGGACGGATCCTGCAGCGGGCCGGTCAGGAATTCGGCAACGGCCGCCTTCATGTCGGATGCGCCAGCCAGGGCCGTCTCGATATCCAGCTGCTTTGTGCGCGCCAGATTGCGGGTCTCTATACGGAACAGGGTGGCCAGATTGCCAATCTGATAGGCGTCGTAATTCTTTCGACGCATCGGCATCCACTCCTCGTGCGCGCGGATCGCCGCAGCGGCGCGCACGTCCCAATCGCCCTCACCCGGATCGTGATTTGCAGCGCCATCGCGCCAGCTATTGTTCGCCGTTTCGTGATCGTCGCGCATGACGATCATCGGATATAGTCGATGCAACAGCCTTAGATCGGGATCGTCGCGATAGGTGGCATAGCGCAGCCGATAATCTGCAAGAGCGACAGCCTCGTGCGATGGGCCGATCCCGCGCCTTTCCGCAAGGCCCGCTACCGCATCGGAGCGATCGAGCGGGGATTCGTAAATATAGTCCCCCAAGTGCACGATCAGGTCGAGATCCTGCCGCTGGGCCGCATGGGCATAGGCGGTGAACCAGCCGGACGTCGCATTGGCGCAGGACATGACGCCGATGCGAAATCGCTCCACACCAGTCCTTGGTAGGGTGCGGGTGCGTCCTATTGGAGAGGTGCCGCCGTCCGGAGCCACAAAGCGATAATAATACCAATGCCCCGGCGTCAGTCCCGTTGCACGGGCGTGTGCGCAATGATCGCTCTCAGCGGAGGCTGTGGCCTCTCCACGCGCGACCATCCGCGTGAACCCAACATCTGATGCAACCTCCACCCGCAGGCGCGAACCGGTGGCGTCCGGCCCGATGTAACGGGTCCAAAGCGTAACCTCTTCATGACCGGGATCACCGCTTGCGACATCATGCGTGAAGCCGCCGGTTTCGGCCGCGCGCAGGGTCGACGACACGGTCATCATCGCTGGCAGTGCCAATGCGCCCTTCAAAAGCAGGCGGCGGTCTATCGTAAAATTCATGCACAATTCCGTTATTTCGCGGTGCCGCCCCTAGACGTCCTTTATGTCGTTTTGGCGACAGGCAAGGTCACATAAGTGTAAATAATATAACTAGAAATTATTAATATTTCTGAAGATTATCTGACATCCCCGCCCACTACGCAGCGCAGCATTCGGCGGGGGTTTCCGCCTTTTTGTGGGGTAAGTTTTATGTTGCGCAGTTCCACCTCGTCGCTCACGCGGCGCGCCTTTGTCATGCTGAAACTGGCCGCCCTTGGCGGCGTTTGCCTGCCGGCGACGGCTCTTGCCGCCGGCGCGATTCAGAATGTCGAGACAGCCGAGGACACAGGGGAAAGCGAGCAGCAGAGCGCGCTGGTCGTCACGCAGGACGACGGGGCGGGTGAAGAGATCGTCGTCACCGGCTCCCGCGCGTCGCGCCTGCGTGCAATCGATCGCAAGCGCGAATTGCCCGTGATCGCCGACGTGATCGCATCCGATCTGATCGGCAGGCTGCCGGACTATAACACCGCCGAGGCGCTGCAGCGCTTGCCCGGCGTGTCCGTGGAGATCGATCAGGGCGAGGCGCGCTATGTCGTGATCCGCGGCGTCGATCCCAACCTCAACCAGGTCACGATCGATGGCAATCTGGTGGGTATTCCCGAGGCGGAGGGGCGGCGCGTCGCCCTCGATACCATTCCCTCCGACCTGGTCGCGGCGATCGAAGTCGTGAAGGCGGTGACCCCGGATTATGATGCCAACGCCATCGGCGGCAGCATCAACATCGTCACCCCCACCGCCTATGACCGCCCGGACGACTTCGTATTCGTGACCGCGAAGGGTTCTTATGCGGAAAAGGCAGACAAGCTGGGCTTCGGCGGCAGCGGCACCTATGGCACCAAATTCGGCGCCGACGACCAGTTCGGCATCGTCGTTGCAGGCAGCTATTTCAAACGCTTCATCCACAGCGACCTTGCCGAGCCAGTCAGCTGGTTTCAGCTGAGCGAGGATGTGGTCACCCCCACAGCATACCGGCTCTACGATTACCGTATCATGCGCGAGCGCATTGGCGGGATCGTCAATCTGGATTTCCGCCCGAACAACGACGTGCGCCTATACGTCCGCAACATCTATAATGAGTTCACCGACAAGGAGGAGCGGGATCAGCTGGACTACGCCTTCGCGCGCGGCACGCCGTCTTTTCCCTCCGCCAACCAGATCTCTTTCTCACGCGGCCGCGCCACGCGCGAATATCGGCAGAACGACCAGACGCAGAAGCTGTACAATGTCTCGCCCGGTGCCGAGCTGACTTTTGGTGCGGTGCAGCTGGACCTGAACTACACCTATGCGCACGCCGAGGAGGTTACGCCGGTACGCGACGATATAGAATTCCGGTCGGCGGATAATCTTGGCAGCACGCTCGACCTCGATTCCTCCATGCCGAAATTTTCCGATTTGAATCCCTCCATTTACGACGCCGACGCCTTCCCGCTGATGCGCATTCGCCAACGGCAGGAAGACATCAAGGAGGACCTGCACGCAATGAAGGTGGATGTGCAGTATAATTTCGGCGACTTCGGCGACAATTTCGTGAAGGTCGGCGCCAAATATACCGAACGCCGCAAGACACGCGACAATCGTCAGAACGTGTTGCTGCCGACGGAGATTGCCACGCTGGGCGGAACCGGCCTGGCCTTGGGTGAACCGGATGATTTCTACGAGGGCGATTATCGCTTTGGCCCGACCATCGACTATCGCGGCCTGCTGGACTTGATCGAAAATAATCCCGGCCTGGTGGCGCTCGACGGAGGGTCCACTCTCAACAATGATTTCAGCAGCGATTACGGCATCGATGAGTTCATCTACGCCGGCTATGGCATGGCCAGCCTGACGTTCGGCGATCTGACGGCCGTGGGCGGCGTTCGCGTCGAGCGTACGGAGGCCACCTATAATGCCTTCGAGATACGGGACACCAATCAGAGCGGTGCAACGGAACGGTCTGATATCAGGCGGCTTAGCTTTCAAAACAGCTATACCGATGTCCTGCCGAGCGTGCACCTGACTTACAAACCACTCTCTAAACTGATCGCGCGGGCGGCCTGGACCAACACCATCGGTCGCCCGAATTACGACGCCAGCGTGCCGACCTTCGAGGAGGATGGCGGCGAGGGGACGGCAGGCAATCCGGACCTGAAGCCGTTCAAATCGATGGGGCTCGACGGCTCGCTGGAATTCTATCCTGACAGAGAGAGCGTGCTGTCCGCCGCGGTATTCTACAAGAAAATCGAAAACCCGGTATTCACGCGCCTGATCTTCAATACGTCCTTCGCGGGCGTTCCGCTGACCGAGCTGTCGCAGCCGCAAAACGCGACGGACGGCGACATCTTCGGTGTGGAGGTGAATGCCGTTCGCCGCTTCAACTTCCTTCCCGCGCCGTTCGACGGTCTGGGCGCTTCGGTAAACGGAACCTGGGTCGATTCCAGCGTCACGGTCCCGGGCCGCGAAGATGAGGACATCCCCTTCTTCCGCCAGTCCGACTGGATCGCCAACGCGGCGCTGTTTTACGAGAAGGGGCCATTCGAAGCGCGCTTCGCGGTCAGTTTCCGTGATGACTTCATCGTAAATATCGGCAACAGCACCGCATCGGACGTTTATAATAAGGATCGCACCCTGCTCGATGCCCGGTTCAGCTATCGTATCACCGAGGGCATCGAGATTTTCAGCTCGATCTCTAACATCGGCGATGCGCCGCTAACCTACTTCCAGACGAACGAGGACCAAGTCTATTCGCGGCAGATTTACTCCTTCAACGCGGATTTCGGCATCAGTGCCAATTTCTAGCAATATGTGGCGCGTCATATCGAGCGTCTTCCTCGCCCTGTCTGTCGGCTCGCCTTCACCGGCAAACCCGCAGTCGCAGGGAGAGGAGATCGCAAGATATGCCACGCAGGAGGTCCGACGCTTCACCGCGCGCGAAGCGCGGCAAGGCGTCGCCACCAGCACGGATCGTCTGTATGCCGTGAATAATAGCGAGCTTGCTGCCTATGATCGGGACACGGGGGAGCGGCTGGCGCATTGGCAGGGCGATCCGGAATGGTTTCCGCATCTGAACAGCTGCACAATCATCACTGACGAACTTATCTGCGCAAATTCCAACTATCCTGCCGTGCCAATGGCAAGCTCCATCGAGACGTTTGACGCGGAAACCCTGGCGCACAAGGATTCCCACAGCCTTGGCCCGCTGGAGGGCTCGTTGACCTGGCTGGTGCGTCACGAGGGAAGCTGGTGGGCGACCTTCGCCAATTATCTCGGCAAGGGCGGGCAGCCGCTGCGCGACCATCGCGCCACCGTTCTCGTCAGGATGGATGATACGTTCACACCGCAGGAACGCTGGCTGTTTCCCGAAAGCGTTGTGGCTGAATTTGCCCCGTACAGCAGTTCAGGCGGCGATTGGGTGAGGATGGCCTCCTATATGTAACGGGCCATGATCGACCCGAAGTGTATGTGCTTGCCTTGCCCCCCGCGGGCCCCGTCCTGCGGCATGTCGCGACACTTTCGGTATCTACCGAAGGACAGGCCATTGCCTGGGATAGCGAAGAACTGCGCCTGCTCTGGTCCATCGATCGTGCGACGCAGGAGGTCGTTGCAAGCAGAGTTCCCGCAATCGACGGTTAGTCTGCTGCGAACAGAGCGCGTGACAAGGCGGTGTGCCCCGCCTGTCTGGGCGAGATGTACTCTGAATAGCCAAATACTGGCGCGTTCCGAAAATTTGGTCTACGCATCCTGTCAGGAGATTATTGACAGGGGGAGTAGAGAACTAATGAGCAGCAAAACCAAGATCAGCCGCCGTGCATTTGCGACGGGGGCGGCGGGCGTGGCCGTCGCATTCCCGATGGTAAACTTCGGTGCCTTTGCGCTGAATGCCGACACGCCGCGTGAATATTCCACCCGGGCCGTGGATCTGGTCAAACAGTCGATGGTCATCGACATGCTGGCGCCATTGAATCTGGGCGCCGATTCGGATTTCGTCATCCAGCCGATCAGCGACCAGATGCGCTCCGAATTTCTGAACAGCGGCATCAATGCCTGGCATGCCGCCACCGGCGTTGGCGGCCCGGACGCCTATACCGACGTGCTTGCCTATCTGGCGCGGTGGCAGGGTTTTGCCGGCAGGAATTCCGATCTGTTCGCGCTGATCGGCACAATGGACGATCTGGAACGCGCAAAGGCCGACGGTCGCATCGGCATCATCATGGGCCTGCAAAACTCAGAACATTTCCGCACGCCGGACGATGTGAAAAGCTTTTACGAGCTGGGGCAGCGCTGTTCGCAACTGACCTATAATTCGCAAAATCGCATCGGTTCGGGCAGCACCGAGCGCGAAGATGGCGGGATCAGCGATTTCGGCGTCGAAATCATCAAGGCCATGAACGACGTGGGGATGCTGGTCGACGTATCGCACAGCGGCGACCAGACGACGCTGGATGCCACCGCCCTGTCCTCCGTCCCGATTGCCTACACCCACAGCAATTGCCGCGCCATCTCTGGCCACCCCCGCGCCAAGACCGACGAGGCGATCACGGCGCTGGGCAAGAATGGCGGCGTCATGGGCATTACCGGCGTTCGCAACTTCGTCAGCAATACGGAGCCGACGAACGTCACTCACATGGTCGACCATATCGATCATGTCGTGAACCTGATCGGCATGGAGCATGTCGGTATCGGATCCGATGCCGATCTGCACGGCTATGACGACATGCCCCCGGAAAAGAACGCCCGGCTGAGATCCCATTACAAGGAAAGCTACGCCTTCCGCGACAAGATCGACACGGACGGCTTCGATCATCCCATGAAGATGTTCGACCTGACGGAGGAGCTGATCCGCCGCGATTATACCGACGCGCATATTCAGGCGATCCTGGGCGGCAATTTCCAGCGTCTGCTACGCAATACCTGGAAATAGGCGTACTCCGAAACGCGGGGGAGGGGGATGCCCCCCTATAGCGGTTCAGCCAGAAGACGTTGGGCTTTGAGCTTGGCAGATGGTTATTGCGAAGGGGGGCTGCGGCCGGCCTCAGCCCCCTCAATCTGGCGCAGATAATGATTCCGTCACAATTTTTCCGATGACGCGCCGCCCCCTCGACGCTACGGCACCGCATTATGAAGAGCGTCACTCTTTTGCGTCATGCGAAGTCCAGCTGGGATGACCTGGTGGAACGGGATTTCGACCGTCCCCTGAATGCCAAGGGCCGCCGCGCCGCCGTTACGATGGGACGGCATATGCGGCAGGAGAATCTGGAATTCGACGAGGTGGTGGCGTCCCCCGCCGTTCGCGTCATCGAGACGCTTGAAGGGGTCGAGGAGGGACTTGGCCGCCAATTCACGCCCCGCTTCGATCGCCGAATTTACATGGCGGCCGGCGAGACGCTTCTCGACGTCGTGCACGAGACCGAGCCCGGCAGCGACCGCCTGCTCCTCGTCGGCCACAATCCCGGCCTGGAGGATCTCGTGTTTCTGCTGACCCCCGCCGATGGCTCAGAATACCGGCGGGCGATCGATGTCAAATATCCGACGGCGACGCTGTGCGAGATGCGCTTCGATGTAGAGAATTGGGCGGATGTAACGGCGGGAAGTGGCCGCATCGCACAATTGGTCAGACCGCGAGATCTGGATCCTGCACTTGGCCCGGACGTCTAAGGCGCTCAACGAGCCGTTAAAGCGAACTTTCCAACCTGCCCAGCAATTGCCGCGCCGGACTTAGCGGGGCGTCCTCCACCACCAGTTGCGCATCCAGACGTTGCACGCGACTGTAAAGGTCGCGGCTGGCCAGTATGATGGTACGCGCCTCCTCCGGCAATTGCGCAAGGACGTCAGCGGTTGCCGCGCTTTCACCGGCACTGCCCAGGCGCCGTTCCGGATGCAGGGCCTCTTCGGCGGACAATTCGCCCGCCTCCACGGCTTTTCGCGTAAGAAGCCAGGAGACGGCATGCATCAGTCGGGTGGTGACGCGCAGCGATTCGCAGGAAAACTGCACCCGCTCGACCGGGCCAAGCGCCTCGCGATCCGCCTTGCCGTTCTGGTCGAAATAAGAACGCGCCTCGTCGGCCAGCACCATCGCCTCGGTATAGAGGCTGGCCACCAGCTTGTTCGTCAGCTTCAAGTCGTCTCCGCGCATCAGCGTTTCCACCGGATCTGGGTCATTTTCGTTCACATGCCCCCTTGAACGCGGAATGGTTAATAACCAGCTACGATCACAGGTGAAAGCCGCTTTCGCAGCCGGGGATCCGGTGTGGATGCGGTAATCGCCGACAGGGGCCGGCCATGATGGCGGCCTCGACCACAACATCGCTTTGGAAGAAGGATGAATCACATGCGTAGTTTTGATCTGACCCCCCTCCTCCGCTCCTCGATCGGCTTTGAGAATCTCGGCCGACTGGCGGATTTCGCTACCCGCGACGAGGGGAGTGCCTACCCCCCCTATAATATCGAGAAGCTGGGCGAGAATGAGTATCGCATCCAGATGGCCGTCGCGGGATTTACCCAAGACGAGCTCGACCTGACGGTTCAGGAAAATTCGCTGATCGTCACCGGCCGCGCCGCCGAGGACGAGGCGGATCGCGAATTCCTGCATCGCGGCATTGGCAAGCGCGCATTCGAGCGCCGCTTCCAACTTGCCGACGTGATCAAGGTCACGGAGGCGACGTTCGAGAACGGCCTCCTGAACATCGGGCTGGTGCGCGAAATTCCGGAGCACAAGAAGCCTCGCAAGATCCATATTGGCGGCGAGCAGCGGCCACGTGCGATCGAAGGTGAGAGCAACCGGAAAGAAGAAGCCCAGAAGGCCGCGTAACCCGCGCCTCTGCCACTAAGAAGAGGGCGGATCCCTTGGGGGGGACCCGCCCTTTTTTCATGCTGCTGGATTCAGGAACGTGCGCGGCGGCGCAGGCCGACTGCGAGCAGGCCAAGACCCAGCAGGCCAAGCGCACCCGGCTCCGGCACGTCCTCGATGGGCAGCAGGATATCGGGGGCATCGCCGGCCTGAACGCCGACCCCGGCCTGGTCCTCATAACCGAACTCGAACAAGGTTGTGCCGGCGAGGCGTGCATAGCCGTAATGTACGCCGTCGAGCAGCGTGAACCGAAGCGCGATGTACGCATCGGTTGCCGCCCCGTCGATCACTGCAGGAAGGTCGAAAGATGCATAGGAGCCCAATATCGTGCCATCGACAAACGGCGCACGATCATCGGTGAAGAATGATGTGGGCTCACCAAAGACAGTCAGCACCTCGGCGGAACCTTGCGTGGAGATGGCAGCCTGCGGCAGGCCGAAGAAGCCGCCGGGTCCGCCATTGCTGAACGTATAGCCGGCGGTGCCGCCGTCCAGAACGATCTGATAATCCTCGTCGGTGAAGTCGACATTGCCGGTAAAACCCACAATGGCAGCGGAGGCGGTGGAGGCGGCGAGCAGGGCAATGCCTGCGGCTAGGGACGCTTGTACGCTAATATACATTAATTGTCTCAAATTATGTGGTTAATGGGACTCAGGCAAAAGCAAGTTTCGGGCCAATTCGAGAGGGTATCGCTCGCGCGGCTGAAATCCGTCCACACGCATGCAAGTCCATTTTGTTCCACATTCGAAACTGTAAGATTATTCGACAGAATTTCTTCGCCCGGCTGGTCGGCGCCCGGGATTGCCGTCTTCATTGCCCTTGCCGCTTGCGACTCCCGCCCGACCCGCCTATACGCCGCGCTCCCGGTTTCTAGGGGTGTAGCTCAGTTGGTAGAGCATCGGTCTCCAAAACCGAGGGCCGTGGGTTCGAGTCCCTCCGCCCCTGCCATCCTATGGACTGGCAGAATAGAGACGGGGACATTAGGTTAGGTCGCTACCGCCGGCGCCACCCAAAAAGCCGGGTGGCAGCGGGCGTTTTGTTGTACCCGGAAGAAGTCGAGAGGGCGAAGCGTCAGAATGGCAAGGTCGAGTCCAGGTCAGTTCGTACGCGAAGTGCGGCAGGAAATGTCAAAGGTGACATGGCCCACGCGGCGCGAGACAGTGATTACGACCATCATGGTCCTGATCATGACCACGCTTCTAAGTGTCTTCTTTCTGGGTGTGGACGCCGTGCTGGGCAATCTGATCCAGCTGGTCCTGTCGGTCGGTTGATAAGGTAAGGGTTGAAATGGCAGCGCGCTGGTACATCGTACAGGCCTATTCGGGCTTCGAAAACAAGGTGAAGGAGGCAATCCTCGCCGAGGCGGAGCGTACCGGGCTTTCCGAACTGATCGAGGCGATCGAGGTTCCGACCGAAGAGGTGACAGAGATCAAGCGCGGCAAGAAGGTTCAGACCGAACGCCGCTTCTTTCCCGGCTATGTGCTGGCAAAGCTGCACATGTCCGATGACAGTTTCCACCTGATCAACAACACGCCGAAGGTTACGGGCTTTCTGGGCGCCAATGGCAAGCCCAGCCCGATCAGCCAGGCCGAGGCCGACCGCATCATGTCGACCAAGGAAGAGCAGGCCAACGCACCCAAGCAGCAGGTCAAGGTCGACTTCGAGATCGGCGACGAGGTCAAGGTTCTCGACGGGCCGTTTGCCAGCTTCAACGGCATTGTCGAGGAAATCGATTTCGAGAAGGGCCGCGTAAAGGTTTCCGTCTCCATCTTTGGTCGCGCAACCCCGGTCGAACTCAATTTCGACCAGGTCGAACGGCAGAAATAAACAGGACTTTACCGTCGTCCCGGCAGAGGCCGGGATCCACCTCCCGCCATCGCCGCCTGCGGGAGGATTTCGAACATGGCCCCGGCCTTCGCCGGGGTGACGGTTTTGAAGAGGTGGCAAACAAACCGCGGAAGGCGCGCTTCGGCACGCTGCTTGACCGCTAAGTCTGAGAAAGGACGAACATGGCCAAGAAGATTACTGGCTACATCAAACTGCAGGTGCCCGCGGGCGCCGCGAACCCATCGCCACCGCTTGGCCCCGCATTGGGTCAGCGCGGCGTCAACATCATGGAATTCACGAAGGCGTTCAACGCCGCGACGCAGGATCTGGAGAAAAACTCCCCGATCCCGACGGTTATCACCGTCTATGCCGACCGGTCGTTCAGCTTCACCACGAAGACGCCGCCAGCCTCCTACTATATCAAGCAGGCCACCAAGCTGAAGTCCGGCGCCAAGGCGCCCGGTACGGAGATTGCGGGTCAGATCAAGCGCAGCCAGATCCGCGAAATCGCCGAGGCGAAAATGGCCGATCTTTCCGCAAACGATCTCGATCAGGCCGAGAAGATCATCGCCGGGTCCGCCCGTTCGATGGGCATCGAAGTGGTGGAGGGCTAAGATCATGGCACAGCAGACGAAAAAGCGTAAGGACCTGGAAAAGAAGGTCGACGCCGAGAAGTTCTACAGCCCGTCCGACGCCATCAAGCTGGTGAAGGAGCTGGCAACGGCGAAGTTCGACGAGACCATCGAAGTCGCGATGAACCTGGGCGTCGATCCCCGTCACGCGGACCAGCAGGTACGCGGCATGGTGTCCCTGCCAAAGGGTACGGGCAAGACCATGAAGGTCGCCGTCTTCGCCAAGGGCGACAATGTCGCCAAGGCCGAGGCAGCAGGCGCGGATCGCGTCGGCGCGGAGGACCTGATGGAGGATATGCAGGCAGGCAATCTCGATTATGACCGCGTCATCGCGACGCCGGACATGATGGGTGTCGTCGGTCGCCTGGGTAAGATTCTGGGTCCGAAGGGCCTGATGCCGAACCCCAAGCTGGGCACCGTCACCATGGACGTCGCAAAGGCTGTCGAGGACGCAAAGAGCGGCCAGGTGCAGTACCGCGTCGAAAAGGCGGGTATCGTTCATGCCGGCATTGGCAAGGCCAGCTTCAGCGAGGCTGACCTGATGGAGAACTTCAACGCGCTTCTGAATGCCGTCGTCAAGGCGAAGCCCGCAGGCGCGAAGGGCAAATATGTCCGCAAGCTCGCGGTCAGCTCGTCGATGGGTGCAGGCGTGAAGGTCGATCTGGCGGAAACCGACGCGATCTAAGCGTACCGCCAAATTTCAGAACTATCGGGGCCGGGAGGGGAAACTCTTCCGGCCCCTTTTCTTTAGGCCGCCCTTAGCTGGCCAACGAAGCCTTGCGTCGAGCGGGAGAGATCTTCCGCCCCCTTCGTCAACGCCTCGGCAGCGGCCGCGACCGCGCCTGACAAGGTGTCCGTGGTCGACACCCGCTGCATCAGCCGTTCGATCTCGACCGAGATTTCCTTCACCTGTTCCGACGCCAGGCGGGCGCTGTCTTCAATATCGGACGTGGTCCGTCCCTGTTCCTCGATCGCAGCGGAAATGACCGAGGAGCTGCCAAGAAGGTCGGCCGTCATCCTGCGGATGGTGTCGATGGAGCCTGTCGCGCGCGACGCGTCCGTACCTACCTCAGACAATAGTGCATCGATGCGCTGCGTGGCGTTTACTGTCCTGGCGGCGAGAGTCTTCACCTCCTGCGCCACAACGGAAAAACCGCGCCCCGCTTCGCCCGCGCGCGCTGCCTCTATGGTCGCGTTCAGCGACAGCAGGTTCGTCTGATCGGAAATTTCCCTGATCAAGCCCACGAACTCCTCGATATTCGTCGCACGCCCGGCAAGTTCCGTAACGGCCGTGACCCCCGCCTGCGACTGCCGGTCCGCATCGGCGCTGATGCGAACCTGCTGGTCGCTGTTCTGCGCTATCTCGGCGACCGATCCCGCAATCGCGCTTGTTCCGCGCGCGACCTGCTGTGCGAAGGACGCCGCCGCGCGTGCCAGGCGATCAACGCTCGTGGCATCCTGATGCGACTTGCTGGATACGTCGCGCAATTGCCGCGATGTCCCATTCAGGCGTTCGGCCTCCGCGCTCAGGCTGATCACGACGGAGGAGATAGACGCTTCGAAATTCTCTGCGAGTTCCAGCAGGTCCTTCCGTCGCCGGGCTTCGGCTTCGCGTTCTGCCGACTGCCGTTCGGCGGCAGCGGTGGCTGCTCGACGTTCTGCATCGGCACGGGCCGCCAGTGCGGCCTCTGCCTCCCGCCGCGCATCTTCCGCCGTCTTGCGGTGCGCCTCGATATTGTCGCGCTCGCGCTCCTGCTGCAGCGACAGGATTCGGACCCGCTCTACCAGCAGGATCAGGACGGCGACCTGTATCGTGACTGCGAGGGCATGCACGAAAACCCGCGTCAGCTGGCCGCTGCCCAAGAAGACCCATTCGGGTGCAATATAGTTCAGAAGCAGATGATGGACGGCGGTCAGCGTGCCGGCGGCGATCAGTGGCCAGCGATCGCACAGCAGCGTCAGACCGGCCAGCGCGACAAAGAAATACATATGCATGTCGATCTGCCAGGGCTGAACCTGGAACAAATAGACCAGCGCGGCCGGGTGCACAGCCATCATCAATCCGACAGCGACATGAACGGCCGTCCCCCTCTGCCCTCTCCACACGAGCAGGCTGGGCACGATATTGGCGATCGCGGACGCGGTGACGGCCGCCGCCGCAGCCTCATATTGCAGCAATAGACCGAACACCGCCAGCAGGGCCGTGGCTACCCACCCGGCGACCACCAGATACCTGGCCCCGGTGAACTGCATGTCGGCAAATGGCTTCGTCGAACTGTCTGTCTTCATGATAATCCAGCCCCGCACCCCGCACGCGGCGCGGCAACGACCAATCGTCCGCGCTGCAGCATGTTTAGAAAACGCCCGTGATGGTCCCCAGCCACGACAATGCTGCCCACGATGGGTCCGGCATCGAGGGGGATCAGCCCCTCCTGATAAAGGTCTTTCATCAGTGTCATTCCGGCCGCCGGCGTCAACGGAATGACGATCGCGCGCCCTTCCGTCGGAGCCAGGGCGAGGAGTGCCAATGCCACAAATACGCTCAGCCCCTGCACGATGCAGAGGCCCACAGCATTGAGGGGGGGACGCATGTTACTCATTTGATTTCGCGCTATGCCGCCGTGGTTAAATTTACGTTCGTTCTGAATTTAATTGGGTGCGTTACAGCGCCGCAGTTGCCCCACCCGCCCCACGCGTCCACGCTTGACTTGACGTGCAGGCATTGTAAGGGCCTGTGACGATTTCCACTGCTCCCTCTTAGGGGGTTGGAAACGCCGTCCGAGACTGCAGGCGGCTTCGCGAGAGGCCTTAAATTCCGCCCGCATAGACGAAGAGAGATACCGGACCTGCCATATTGGCGGGATCCTCCTCACTTCTTCACGGACAATTCATGGTCCTGCTTCGGCGGGTCCGAACTTGAGCCGTTCCCGGCCATTGTCGGGGACATTGTTAGGAGTTGAGCATGGATCGCGCAGATAAATCCGCGTTGGTCGAGCAGCTGAACGCTACCTTCAAGGAAACGGCCGTCGTTGTGGTTACCCGCAACCATGGCCTGACCGTCGCGAATGTCACCGAGCTTCGCGGGAAGATGCGGGAAGTTGGCGCCGACTATAAGGTCGCGAAGAACAGGCTCGCCAAGATCGCGCTGGAGGGTACCCAATACGCCCCCATCGCCGACATGCTGGTCGGCCCAACGGCATTGGCGACCTCCGATGACCCGGTGGCCGCAGCAAAGGCCGCAAACGATTTCGCAAAGGCTAATGATAAGCTGGAAATCGTCGGCGGTGCCATGGGCGATACGCTATTGTCGGCCGACGAAGTGAAGCAACTCGCTTCGCTGCCGTCGCTCGACGAGCTGCGCGCGAAGATCGTTGGCCTCGTCGTGGCACCCGCCACGAAGATCGCCCAGATCGCCGCCGCACCGGCCGGTCAGCTGGCCCGCGTTCTTGGCGCATATGCCGCCAAGGAAGACGCCTGAGTTTTCGTTTCAACCGAACCAATAGCCTCGGCATGAGGCGAAGAACCAAAAGGAATTAGTAACATGGCAGATCTCGAAAAAATCGTTGAACAGCTCTCCGAGCTGACCGTCCTTGAAGCAGCCGATCTTTCCAAGATGCTGGAAGAGAAGTGGGGCGTTTCCGCTGCCGCAGCCGTGGCCGCTGCCCCGGCAGCTGCTGGCGGCGAAGCCGCAGCCGTTGAAGAAAAGGACGAATTCGACGTCATCCTGACCGGTGACGGCGGCAAGAAGATTCAGGTCATCAAGGAGGTCCGCGCGATCACCGGTCTGGGTCTGGGCGATGCAAAGGCACTGGTCGAGGGCGCGCCGAAGGCCGTCAAGGAAGGCGTCAACAAGGCCGAAGCCGAAGAGATCAAGTCGAAGATCGAAGCAGCCGGCGGCACCGTCGAGCTGAAGTAAGGAAAGCACGTCGCGCGTGGTACGCACGCGCGGCAGCTTATCCGCAAGAAGGGCGGTCTCCATCGGAGGCCGCCCTTTTTCGTTCACAGCGTCGCCATAAAGATTTGACCTGACTGAAACGCAGCTGTTCCCGATCCTTCACATGCGGTGATTATTGGTTCCCGGATGACCATTTCGATCATGGACCGCCTCGCATCCCTGGATCACCGGCTTCCCGGTGGGCTGGAGATCCTGTTTCTGGCCAAACATGCGCGCAGCAGCGGCATGGCGCACGCCACTGACGGCAATCATGCGCTCTATCATTACGAGCTTCGCGAAACCCTGCAGGGGCTCGGTATCAATCTGCAAACCGCGGACGATTATCACGCAGTGATGGAGCGGCCATATGCCGATTTCGTCATTCCGCTTTTGAACCGCGGCGGCTTCCAGAACAGCGAGATGCTGGCGCCCCTGTTGCTGGAACGCAGCGGCGTTCCATTTCTGGGCGCCAGTTCGATCCTGCGCGGCATTGCGGATGACAAGCACGCGGCAAAGCTTGCCATCGCCCATGCCGGCGTGCCCACGATGGCGTGGCAGGTTTATCGGCGCGGCAATCGCGATCTGTTGCCGCCGACGTTCCGCACCGAACGTCTCGTCGTAAAGCCGAACAATTCGTCCGCGTCCTGGGGACTCGCGATCGTCGACGGCTGGGCCCAGGCCGAGCCGAAGGTGCGCGCGCTTCAGGCCCAGGGGCATGACGTGATCGTCGAACGCTGGGTGCCCGAGGTCGATATTGGCGTCCCTGTTATTGGCGGCGCGGACGGTCAGCCTGTGATCCTGCCGCCGCTCCAATATGTTCACGACCCCGCAACCTGCTTTCGCAGCTACGAGGAAAAACGCGGCCTGACGGGCGATGCGGGCGACGACCGGCTGGAGCCTGTGGAGAACCCCTATCTCCGCTGCGAGATCGAGCGGCTAACCTATCTTGCCGCACAGGAATTCTGGCCGTTCGATTATGGCCGCTTTGAATTCCGCTATGATCCCGCGACCGGTGCCCTGCGCTTCATGGAGGTGAACCTCTCCTGCAATTTATGGTCGCGCAAAACCATTGCCCGGGCGGCCGCGCTGGTCGGCATCTCCTACCCGCGCCTGATCGAGGCGATCCTGGCCCACAGCCTGGAACGGCAAGGCCTTCTGCTCGCGGCGGAGCCGTCACGGATAGCGGCATGATCGCGCCGATACGGACGGCGCTCGTTCTGGCGGGGCGGCGTGACGGAACCGTCGACCCCTTTGCCGCCGGTCACGGTGTCCGGGACAAATGCCTGATCCCGGTCGCGGGCAAGCCGATGATCACCCATATTGTAACGTCCCTGTGGCAGACGAAACGGTTGGAGCACATCCTGATTTCGTCGAACGATGCCGATGCCATCCGCACCGTACCGGTCGTCGCCCGACTGGAGCGAGAGGGCCGGCTCGCCTTCGTCGCAGCCGACGACAATATTGCGGGTTCGGTATTGAAGGCGGCGAAACGGGCTGAATTTCCATTGCTCGTGACGACTGCCGATAATTGTCTGTTCGATTCCCCGTCAATCGCGGAATTTGGCGTCGCCGCGCATTCCCTCGATGCCGACGTCGCCGTCGGCTTCGCGCCGAAGGATGCGATCCTGTCAGCGCATCCAGAGGGGCAGCGCAAATTCTACCAGTTCAGCGACACCGCGGTGTCCACCTGCAATGCCTATTGGATTCGCAATCGTGAAGCGCTGGGCGCGGTAGAGACTTTCCGGGGCGGCGGCCAGTTCGTCAAACATCCGCTGAGAATCGCGCAGGCCTTTGGCATTTGGAATCTGGTCCGCTTCCGCTTCGGCATGGGCACGCTCGAGGCTGCGTTCAGGCGCTTCTCCCGGCGGTTCAGGCTCGACATGCGCGCGATCCTGCTGACAAACGGCGCCTGCGCGATCGACGTCGACAATGAACGGACGCTACGCGTCACCGAAGAGATTTTGGCACAGCGCGCCGAACCGCTGCTCACAGGCAGCGCCCGGGAGCAGCAGTTCGCCGTCGCGGCGCGCGTTAGTTCGGTTTGACGAACTTCAACGTCATGCGGTCTGATTCTCCGATAGCAGCATATCTTTCCCGCTCGGCATCCCCCTCGGCAAAGCTCGGTGGCAGGGTCCAGACGCCTTTCGGATAATCCGCAGTGTCATTGGGGTTGGCGTTGATTTCGCTTTCCCCTGCCAGTTCGAAACCGGCGGCCTCCGCCATGCCCACAATGACGGACTGCTTCATATAGCCTGACGTCTTCATCAGTTCGTCGTCGGCGGTTTCCGGCAGGCGGTGCTCGACGACGCCCAGCACGCCTCCAGGCTTCAGTGCGTCATAGAAGCTTTGAAAAGCCTTTGCGGCCGTATCGCCCATGTACCAATTATGCACGTTCCTGAACGTCAGGACCATGTCCGCGCTGCCGTCGGGGACGCTCAATTCGCCATCCGAGAAAACCGCCAGCTGCGTGTTTGCATAGACAGGGTTCGCGTCCAGCTTCTCCTGAAAGCGCGCCACGGCAGCCGCTGCCCGTTCGCTGGCCGCAGGGTCGGTATGGGCGGCATAAAGCGTACCGTTCGAGCCAACCGCGGGCGACAGGATTTCCGTGTACCAGCCACCGCCAGGCGCAATCTCTACGACGGTCATGTCAGGCTGCAGACCAAAGAATGCCAGCGTCTCTGCCGGGTGCCGATATTGATCGCGCGCCATTGTTTCCGCCGATCTCTGCTCACCGCCCAGAATTGCCTTATAATCGACTGATGGGGGCGGCATCTCTGCGCCGGCGGTTTCCATCGGTGCGGCCTGTTCGGAGGCCGCCGCGCCTTCGCCCACTCCCTCCTCGGGCGCGCAGGCGGACATCATCGTTGCGGCAGACAATAAAAGTGCGATCCGGATCATGGCTGGACTCCCTCGTTTGGCCATTGCACTCTTTACCATAAAGCGTGTCGGCCTATGTGGCGAGCCATGGGATTCGAGGCGACATTATGGGCACTGGCGGCAGGATTGATTGGCCTCGTGGCGGGGGCGCTCGGGGCGCGGCGCAAGCCCACCGGATTTAAGGTGGGCTTTGTCCCGTGGCATGCGATCCTTTTCTTGTCGCTTGCCGTCTCCCTGCTGATGGCTGCGCATCTTCCTGCCGTCTGGCCACGATGATCGGTACGCCTAGGCGGGAACCATGTCGCCTGGGTCAGAACCATTTTCTCCCTGCGACGCCTTTGCCTCGCGAGCCCGCTCTTTCTGCGCTTCCTTTTCTTCCTCGTCGGCGGCATCTCCCCCCGGCGGGACATAGGCGATCACATAATCGCCCTCGGCAACCGTGGGCTTGGCGGCGCTGGTGAAGAATTTGACCACCCGTTCCGACGTCACGACAGCCAGAAGTTCGCTCTTCCCGCTCAGGCGCGCCCTCAGGTCGTTCAGACTATATTTCTCGCCGATCCGCGTCTGACGGAAATCCCAACCCTGTTCCTGTCGGCTGAGAAGCTCGATCAGGCCGGCAGAACTGTTCATCAGCATGCGGCCTTTCAGGGCGCTCGGCAGCCCCTTGGTCGCATTATTCTCTTCATTGCCCAGCTGGAAAACCTTGTTGCGACCGATTTCGGGGCCAAGCTCGGCGCAGATAAGTGAATTATAGGCGTCATTGTCGGTCGCGGCGATGACCGACTGGAACGAGAAGATATCGAGATGATCCTCGTGAATCGCCTCCAGCGCCTCTCCATGAAACGTCTCCACACCTTTCTGGCGCGCACGACGCAACGCCAGGAAGCTATTGTCCGCGATCGTCACGGGCACCTCACGCTTCACCAGCGCCTCAGCCAGCTCGATCGACCAGCGCGTCGCCCCGACAATCAGTACGCTGCGTCCCGGCCCCTGGTCGATGTCGAGCTTTTGCGCCAACCACTTGGCACTGAACCCATGCGCCAGAATGGTAATGATCACGACTGCGAACGCCAAAGGCATCAGCGCACCGGCATCCTGAAACCCAAGTTCCTCCAGCCGTATGGCGAAAAGGCCCGTGATGGCGACGCAGACCACACCGCGCGGCGCAATCCAGGCCATGAACAGCCGTTCCTTCCACGGAATGGACGAAAACAGCAGCGGCACCAAAACGCTCAAAGGGCGCACAACGAAGAGCAGCAGCACCAGGAACAGGATGAACCGCAGTTCGAACCGCTGGATCAGCTCCCAATCCAGCGTTGCGGACAGGATCACGAACACGCCGGAAATCAACAGGATGGTAACGCTTTCCTTGAAGCGCCGCATCTCTCCGAAGCTTTCCATCTTCATGTTCGCCATCGCGACGCCCATGGCGGTAACGGTCAAGAGACCGGTTTCATGTTCAACCGAATCGGCAATGACAAACCCGGCGATCACAAGCGCGAAGACGACAGGTACCTTCAGAAATTCCGGTACCAGCCCGCGCGGAAACAGATAGGCGACCAGCCATGCGAGAACTATGCCGAGGCCGATGGCGAACAGAGACGCCAGTCCGACATGCATGCCGATATCGGCCAATGCACTGCCCGGGCTCACCTCTGTCGTATTCACATAAGCGAGCGTCAGCACGGCAAGAAGCGCGCCGATGGGATCGTTTACGATGCCTTCCCATTTAAGAATATCGCGAGGGCGGTTCCCAATGCGCAACTGCCGCAGCATCGGCCCGATCACAGTCGGACCGGTGACCACCAATATGCCGCCGAACAGAATCGCAGGCTCCCACGCAATATCGGCGGCGTAGTGCAATGCCGCGGAACCGAGGCCCCAGGCAATCAACGTGCCCAGCGTGACGAGCCGCGCCACCCCCCAGCCCGCATGTTTCAACTCGCGGAAATTCAGGCTCAGACCGCCTTCGAACAGGATGATCGCCACCGCCAGCTTTACCGCCGGCTGGTACAGCGCGCCAAAGTCCTGCTCCGGATTGATGAAGCCGGTGATTGGTCCGGCGATAATTCCGCCTGCCAGCATCAGCGCAATCGCGGGCCAACCGGTCCGCCATGCAACCCACTGGGCGAAGATGCCGATGGCGCCAATGGCGGCCAGCTTTACGGTCAGGTCCATAGCTGAGTCACGTGCACCAAGTGCCCCCCAAATTGCAACATTGCCAACAGCAACGCAGCTCCGCGCCATGTGTTGCCGAATGGATCACCCGCGTCAAAGGATTCCCAAACCGCCCGTCTCCTTCTAAAAGCGGAAAATGATGAACAATTCCGTTTTTGGTATCAGCGAATCGGTCTCGGGGCGCAGCTGGCGCTGGCGCGGAGGGCGGGCGACGGAAACAGGCCACGATCTGGTGCGGCAATTATTCCTGGCCCGCGGTGCACATGCAGACAGCATCGAGAGGCTGCGCGCGCCGACGATCCGCGACCTTTTGCCCGACCCTTCCATCTTCCTCGGCATGGATGTCGCCGCCCGCCGTACGGCCGATGCGATTTTGAAGGGCGAACGGATCGTCATTTTTGGCGATTATGACGTCGACGGCGCGACCAGCGCCGCCCTTTTGATTCGTCACATCAAGGCATGTGGGGGCACTGTCGGCCATTATATCCCCGACCGCCTGCTGGAAGGCTACGGGCCCAGTGCCAGCGCCCTGTCGGCATTGAAGGAATCCGGCGCGGACCTCGTCATCTGCGTTGATTGCGGCACACAGGGTTTCGCGGCGCTGGAGGCTGCCGAGGCCTGCGGTTTGGAAGTGATCGTCGTCGACCATCACAAGGCATCGACCGCGCTGCCGCCCGCCATTGCCATCGTCAATCCGAACCGGATGGATGAGTGCGTGGAGGCGGCGGCATACGGTCATCTTGCGGCAGTGGGCATGGCATTCCTCCTGGCGGTGGCCGTGTCGCGCGACCTGAGGGGGCGCGGCCATTTCAAGGCGCAGGCAGAGCCGAATCTGATGGGCCTCCTCGACCTCGTTGCGCTCGGCACGGTTGCCGATGTGGTCCCCCTGACCGGACTTAACCGCGCTTTTGTCGCACAGGGCCTGAAGATCATGGCCGCGCGTGGAAATCGCGGTCTTGCAGCGTTGACCGCCGCTGCGGGACTCGAACGTTCCCCGGGCGCGGGCGATCTCGGCTTCGCACTTGGCCCCCGCATCAATGCCGGTGGCCGCGTGGGCCGGGCCGACCTGGGTGTGCGGCTGCTGACCAGCGAAGGCGACGAGGAATGCACCGGCCTTGCTGAAGAGCTAAATCGTCTGAACCAGGAACGCCGCGCCATTGAGGCCGACGTGACCGAAGGCGCGCTGGCCGCTGCTGACCGCGCGGGCAACATGCCCGTGGTCGTCGTGTCGGGCGCAGGCTGGCACCCCGGTGTGATCGGCATTGCCGCCAGCCGCCTGAAGGACCGGCTCGGCCGCCCTGCCATCGTTATAGGCACGGATGAACAGGGCGTCGGCAAGGGGTCCGGTCGCTCGATTGCGGGCGTCGATTTGGGCGGGGCCATCCTGTCCGCAAAAGAGCACGGACTGATTTCTGCCGGGGGCGGGCATGCAATGGCGGCGGGGCTGACGGTGCAGGCCGATGGCGTCGAGCGTCTGGCCGACTTCCTGTGCGAACGCCTGGCAAAGCAGGTCGCGCAGGCTGAGGGAGAGCGGTCGCTCGACCTCGACTTGGCCCTGGCACCGGGCGGCGTGACGCCAGACCTGGCGGAGGAACTGGAGGCGGCGGCACCCTACGGTGCCGGCTGGCCAGCCCCCCGTATCGCCGCGGGACCGGTCACGGTCGTCGATTGCGGCGTTGTGGGCAGCGGACATGTCCGCGCGGTATTGGCTGGCGCCGACGGGCGCAGAATGAAGGCTATCGCCTTTCGTGCAGAGGATACGCCGCTGGGCGCCGCCATCCTGACGGCGGCCGGACGGCGCCTTTACGTCGCAGGCCGGGTAAAGCGCGATGACTGGAACGCGACGCCGCGCGCGGAACTGCATCTGGAGGATGCCGCCTGGGCCTGAAGCCTCCATTTTGTCGTCGAGGTAGCGAGAATCGGCGCTTTCCTGTAGCGGCGTCGCACACATCCAGTCTCTACATCTAAATCAAGGCCAGACATGACCCACAGCACACGTGCGAACATCAGCGTTGACGACCGCCTGATCGAGTTTGTCGAGAACCGCGCCCTGCCCGGCACCACCGTCGACAAGGACGCATTCTGGAACGGCCTGTCCGCCATCGTCCGCGATCTGGCGCCGGTGAATGCAAAGCTGCTGTCAAAGCGGGATGTGCTGCAAAAACTGCTGGACGAATATTATGCCCGGCAAAAGGGCCAGCCACTGGATGTGGATGCCCAGATCAAGGAACTGACCCGCATTGGCTATCTCGTCGAGGCTCCCAAGCCCTTCAAGATCGAGACGAGGAACGTCGATCCCGAGCTGTCCACAATCCCCGGCCCACAGCTGGTCGTGCCCGTTACCAATGCCCGCTATGCGCTGAATGCGGCCAATGCGCGCTGGGGCAGCCTTTACGATGCCCTTTACGGCACCGATGTGCTGGGATCGCCGCCGCCCGCAGGCGACTATGATGCCGACCGGGGGCAGCAGGTCATCGCCTATGCCAAGGCTTTCCTGGACAAGAATTTCAAGCTGGCGTCCACCACCCATGATCGCCTGCCGGCGTACAAGGTGGTCGGTGGCCAGCTGGCGCCGACGCTGAAGCAGCCGGAACAGTTCGTCGGCTGGCGCGGGGATGCGGACGCCCCCACCGCCATTCTTCTGAAGAACAACGGTCTGCACATCGAAATCCAGATCGACCGGGACAGCCCCATCGGCAAGACGGACAAGGCAGGCGTGGCGGATATCCTGGTGGAATCCGCGATTTCCACCATCATCGACTGCGAAGACAGTGTCGCCGCCGTCGATGCGGAGGACAAGGTGCTGGCCTATGGAAACTGGCTGGGCCTGATGCAGGGCGACCTTTCCGAAAGCGTCACGAAAGGAGGCAAGACCTTCACCCGCGCGCTTGCTAAGGACAGGGACTATACTGCGCGCGACGATTCCACGCTGACACTGATGGGGCGGTCGATGCTGCTGGTCCGCAATGTGGGCCATCATCTGATGACCGACATGGTGCGCGACGCCAATGGCAACAAGGTTCCCGAAACGCTGGTCGACGCCGCCATCACCGCGCTCTGCGCCCTGCACGACCAGGGCACGAACAGCCGCGAAGGGTCCGTCTATATCGTCAAGCCAAAGCTGCACGGCCCGGAAGAGGTCGCCTTTGCCTGCGATCTGTTCGACCGGGTCGAAAAGATCCTCGGCATGGCGCCCAACACGCTGAAGATCGGCGTCATGGACGAGGAACGCCGCACCAGCGCCAATCTCGCCGCCTGCATCCATGCGGCCAGGAAGCGCCTCGTCTTCATCAATACCGGCTTTCTCGACCGTACCGGCGATGAAATCCACACGGTGATGAAGGGCGGCGCGGTCAAGCGAAAGGCCAATATCAAGCAGGATCCGTGGATCGACGCCTATGAGGCTTGCAATGTCGGCATCGGCCTCGCCTGCGGGCTGAAGGGGAAGGCGCAGATTGGCAAGGGCATGTGGGCCGCGCCCGACATGATGGCCGACATGATGGAACAGAAGATCGGTCATTTGCGCGCGGGCGCCACCTGCGCCTGGGTGCCCAGCCCCACGGCCGCCACGCTGCATGCGCTGCATTATCATCAGGAGGATGTGCTCGCACGGCAGGATGAACTGGCGCGCGACCCGGTAACCGGGCGCCTCGGCGACCTTCTGACGCCGCCGCTTGCCCAGGGCCATAATTGGTCGGCAGACGAAATAGCCGAGGAGCTTGAGAATAATTGCCAGGGCATTTTGGGCTATGTCGTTCGCTGGGTCGATGCGGGCGTCGGCTGTTCAAAGGTACCCGACGTTCACGATGTCGGTCTGATGGAAGACCGCGCCACCCTGCGCATCAGCGCCCAGCATATCGCCAATTGGCTGCTGCACGGCGTTGTCACTGAAAAGCAGGTCAGAAAGACGCTGCACAAAATGGCGGAGGTCGTCGACCGGCAGAATGCGAACGACCCCACCTACACCCCCATGGCGCCGGGCTTTTCCGGCCCCGCCTATCGCGCGGCAGAGGCGCTGGTCCTGAAGGGTGCGGCACAGCCGAATGGCTACACCGAATTCCTGCTAACCGAATGGCGACAGAAGGCGAAGGCCTAGGTCCGGTCAGGCCGCGAAACGCAGGGTATTGCGGCCTGAATTCTTCGCTTCGTACAGGGCTTTGTCCGCCCTTCTGAGGAGGGTGTCCGCGTCACAGCCTGGGCTGAACGTAGCGACGCCAACGCTGATCGTGGCTGAGGGCAGTGCGGCGTTGTTTTTATCCGCGCGCTCGATACTGGTGCGCACGCGTTCGGCGACGCCGCGGGCGGTTGCCGCGTCGGCGATCGGTAGGATGATGACAAATTCCTCCCCACCCAGGCGACCGACAAGGTCTTGTTCCCGAACCGAGCGGGCTGCTGTCTGCGCCACGTGAACGATAATCTCGTCGCCGACATCATGTCCATAGGTGTCGTTGATCGCCTTGAACCGGTCGATGTCGAAGATTGCGACCGACATCGCCTCTCCCGTCGACTCTGCCAGCTCCACGGCTTCGGTCAGGGCGGCGATTGTACGGCGACGGTTCGGCAAATCGGTCAATTCGTCGGTATTGGCCAGGCGCAGGGCGGCAGCGGTCGCCTCCTCCGCCAGTTCGCGCGCTTCCAGCAATTGCGCCCGCGCCTGAACGTCCCTGGTGATATCGCGGAAGATACCGAACATTGCAGTCGCTTCGCCCTTCATGTTGAATTCGGGCTGCCCATAGGACCGGACGATGCGGATGCTGCCGTCCGGACGCACGATCCTGCCCTCGAAATCGAAGGGCGCGCCTGTCGCCATGCTTTTTTCCAGGACCGCCTCAATTGCGATACGATCTTCCTCCAGAAAGGCGTTCAGGCCCTCGTTTGGAACCACCGCCGATCCTTGGGGCAGGCCGTAAATGCGATACACCTCGGGCGACCAGAACAACGTTTTCTGAACCATGTTCAAGCGCCAATGACCCACGGCGGCGATCATTTCCGCCTGGCTGAGCATCGTGTTGGCGTTTTCCAATTTGCGGATCAGCCGCGTACGCGCATTCAACAGCACCGCTATCGGGAACGCGCTGAGCAGCAGAACCAGCAGATAGAATTGCAAAAAATAGAACCGCATCGCCTCGGTGCCGCCGATGAACTGAATGGGGCCGCTCCCCTCTCCTGTCAGGAAGGCGCCGGTGATGGCGACGATCATTACGCTGGCGGCGGCACCGAATGGACCCAGCCGATAGGTGGCGGCCAGAACCGCAAACGGCGGCAGAAACAGGATCGGCAGCGATGTCTGGCCAAAGGTGATGAGGGACACTGCCAGCGTCGCCAGGCCGATCAACGTCGCCTCTGGTGCGGTTTTGCGCACGATATCCGCGCGCGTGCCGCGTTCCGTCAAGCTGACCAACGCCAGCAGCAGTGGCGTCGTGATCATCATGCCCAGGAAAACCGTGCACATCCATGACAGGAAAAACCCTGTCGTGCCACCGGTCAGCAATGTCGCCAGGGTGGCGCTAAGCAGTCCCGCAATGGCAGACGCCCCCAACAGGCGAACCAACGAGCCGAAGCGGAGTACGGATACATGCCGCGCGCCCTCCTGACGCAGCAGCGTCGCCGCCAGAAGTCCTTCGCAGATGTTCGCGATCGTATATGCAGCAGCGACCGGCGCGCTGGCGCCGCCCACCATATTCGCTGCAACGCTGGCAATGGCAACCGTTGCTAAATAGCCTGGCCAGTGGCCCCGCCATGACAGGATCAGCGTCGCCAGCAGGACGCCGCTGGCTGGCCAGATCGTGGCGATGCCGCCCAGGTTCCTTGTCAGCAGAATTCCAAGAACGGCCGCGCCGAAATAGGCGGCGCCCAACGAACCGCAGAGCACCAACTGGCGCCGGCGTGGTAATCCAAGCATACTCATCCGCAAATGGGTAAACGCGCACGGTTTATTCTAGGTTAATGCAAAAATCCGGTCGTGTTGGCCCCCGTTTGAATTTAGGGGCTCTTCAACTTGATGAACCTGCGGCATCGCTCTAACGGGCATCGCTCACCTCGGAAAAAACGGGATATCCCATGCGCCTCACCATGATCGGCACCGGCTATGTCGGCCTTGTTTCGGGAGCCTGCTTTTCGGAATTCGGCCATCACGTCGTCTGTGTCGACGTCAATCCGAAAATCGTGGAGCGACTTCAGGCAGGCGAAATTCCGATTTACGAGCCAGGTCTCGACAGATTGGTTGCACGCAATGTGGAGGCAGGGCGTCTGCGCTTCACCACCGACCTAGACGAGGCGGTTGCCGATGCGGACGCGGTGTTCATCGCCGTGGGCACGCCCTCCCGGCGCGGCGACGGCCATGCCGATCTGTCGTTCGTATATGCCGCCGCCGAACAGGTCGCGCGGGCGGCCCCCTCCCCCTGCCTGATCGTGAACAAGTCGACAGTGCCGGTCGGCACCGGCCGAGAGGTCGAGGCCATCGTCCGGCGCACCGCCCCCGAAAAGGCAATCAGCGTTGCCTCCAATCCCGAATTTCTGCGGGAAGGGTCGGCCATCAAGGATTTCATGCACCCCGACCGCGTGGTTTGCGGCGTTGCTGACGAACATGCGGAGCGCATCCTGCGCGGCATCTACCGGCCCCTGTCTCTGCGCGACGTGAAGATCCAGTTTGCGGAGCGGGAAACGGCGGAAGTCATCAAATATGCCGCAAATGCATTTCTGGCGGTGAAAATAAGTTATATCAATGAGATGGCCGATCTTTGCGAACAGGTCGGCGCCAATGTGCAAGAGGTTGCGAAGGGCATCGGCCTCGACAATCGCATCGGTCCCAAATTCCTGCATCCCGGGCCTGGCTATGGCGGATCCTGCTTTCCGAAGGACACCTTGGCGCTGCTGAGAACTTCGGAGGAGGCGGGAACGCCGCTGAAAATCGTGCAGGCTACGGTCGACGTAAACAATGCGCGTAAACGCGCCATGGCGGACCGGGTGGTAAAGGCGCTGGGCGGAAATGCGAAGGGTAAGCGGGTTGCGGCGCTTGGCCTCGCCTTCAAACCGAATACGGATGACATGCGCGATTCGCCTTCGCTCGACATTCTTGCCGCACTGATCGAGGCGGGAGCCACCGTGGTCGCGCACGATCCGGCGGCCATGAAAGCGGCGGCGCCTTTATTGCCCGCGGTTGAAATGGCTGGTTCGGCCTATGATGCGCTGGCCGGGGCGGATGCCGCCGTTCTGATCACGGAATGGAACGAATATCGTGCCCTGGATCTGCAGAAGGTGAAATCAGCGATGGCGTCGCCCGTTTTCGTTGACCTTCGAAATGTCTACCCTCCCGAGGATATGCGAAGTGCCGGGTTTACCTATTCCAGCATTGGGCGCTCATAAAACCGTAGGGCGCGTATCCGTGGGCCGGACAGATTCGCGTTAATTTTCGAACAGGAGCCGCCCGCATGCCCCACGCTTTTCATCTGGCTCGCCCCCTCATCTTCCGGATGGATGCGGAGCGGGCGCACCGGGCGACGATCTCCGTCCTGAAATCCGGACTTCTGCCCGCCCGGCGGTTTGTCGATCCCGCGCTTGAAACAAATGTCGCCGGACTCAGCTTCCTCAATCCCCTGGGTATGGCAGCCGGATTCGACAAGAATGCGGAGGTGCCGGGCGCACTGTTGGGATTGGGTTTTGGTTTCGTCGAAGTCGGGACGCTGACCCCTCGCGCCCAAGAGGGCAATCCGAAGCCGCGCATCTTTCGCCTGAAGGCTGATCGCGCCGTCATCAATCGACTGGGATTCAATAATGACGGCATCGACCGGGCAATAAAGCGCCTGCGCCGTCGCGCCTATCGGGCACCCGGCGGGGAAATGATCGGTGGCCGAGGCCGGATCGGCGTCAATGTGGGCGCCAACAAGCATTCGTCCGACCGTATCGCAGACTATGTGATGGGCGTCGAAAAGGCGGCAGGCGTCGCAGACTATTTGACCGTCAATATTTCCAGCCCGAATACGCCGGGATTGCGGGAACTTCAGTCCCGCGATGCCCTTTCGGAGCTCCTCACCCGCACTCTTGCGGCGCGCGGAGGACGCGACATACCACTATTTGTGAAGGTTGCGCCCGATCTGTCCGACGGGGACGTTGCGGACATAGCCGATGTCGCGCGCCAGAGCGGTGTCAGCGGGATCATCATCTCCAACACGACCACGGACCGGCCTGCACATCTGAAATCGCGCCAGCGCGAGGAGGAGGGCGGCCTGTCGGGACGGCCGCTGACCGCCCCGGCCCTGGCGCGGCTGAAGGAATTTCGACAGGCCGTGGGCCCAGACCTGCCGTTGATCGGCGTAGGGGGCATTTCCAACGCTGACGACGCCTATGCCCGCATCCGTGCGGGGGCCAGCCTGATCCAGCTATATACTGCCATGGTGTACGAGGGGCCCGGCCTGCCCAACCGCATATTGAAGGGCCTGGCGGCACATTTGAAGGCGGACGGCTTTCAGTGCGTCGCGGATGCCGTCGGAGCCGATTTGTAAACCAAGCAGATTCAGTCGCCCGTCAGGATACGGTCCACCAACTGTTTCACAGTGGGCACGAACCCGTTCGAATAAAACGGATCGGTCGAAAAATGATGCGCCGAATGTCCGGCGAACATCAGATTGTCGTCGGGATCGCCGCCATGGGCGATGTCCTGCAGCGTCTTCTGAATGCAGAAGCTGCGCGGGTCGGCGAGGCGCCCCGTCGAGTGCTTCTCATTATGTTCGGCCCAGGAAGAAAATTTGCACTGCGATAGACAGCCCATGCAATCGGCCTGATCCTTTCGCAGGATCTTCGCCATTTCCTCTGTTTCGAACACCAGCGTATCGTCCGGCGTTTTCATGGCGTCGGTATAGCCCTGCGCCACCCAGCCACGCGCGTGGATCAGATCGTCCTTCGTCACCCAGAAAGTCTTATTGCCCTTGAATCCCACATCCAGCTTATGGGTGCGATGATCGCACTGTACGGTGGCAAAGGCGATCTGCCGTTCGGAGCGATGCTGCATTTCCATCAGGAACGGCGTCTTGACGGCGCTGGAATAAAATCCCGTCGGGCTGAAGGGGTGCAGCAGGATGTCGCCTTCCTTCAACAGGGGCAGACGCTCCTTCCAGATTTCCGGTATCGGACTTTCCTTCGTCAGCAGCGGACGCGATCCGAACTGAAACGCGATGGTGCCCAGCTCCGGATTGCCGATCCAATCCTCCCATTCGCGCAAATACCAGACCCCGCCCGCCATGATGATGGGAACATCGTCGGAAATGCCACCCGCGCGCATAACGTCACGCACCTCTTTTACGCGGGGATATGGATCCTGCGGGACCTTTGGGTCTTCGGCATTGGAGAGGCCGTTATGCCCCCCGGCCAGCCAGGGATCCTCGTAAACGACGGCGCCAAGCCATTCCGGGTGCTTCGAATAGGATCGCTTCCAAAGGGCACGGAAGGCACGGCCTGAAGATATGATCGGATAATAATATTTGCCATGCGTCGCGCTGATTTCCGCCAGCTTGTAGGGCATACCTGCGCCGCATGTAACGCCGTCGACAAGAGCGCCAGCCTCGGATTCGAAGATCCCCTCCAATATGCGCTGCGCGCCGCCCATTTCCCACAGGACATTGACGTTTATGACCGCGTCGGGACCGGCGAGTTCACGCGCCTGCTTCACCTGCTCGACGCCACCATCAATGCCGTATTTCACCAGCTCTTCATGCCGGTCATCGCGGGTGCGACCGTGATAGATTTGCGGAATGATATTGCCATCTTCATCATAGCTGTCGGCATTGACGGCGCTGACGGTACCGATGCCGCCGGCGGCGGCCCACGCACCCGACGACATGCCGTTCGTAGCGCTGACGCCCTTGCCGCCCTCGACGAGGGGGAGGACGTCGTGCCCACCCATCCCGATAGTATTAACGGCCTTCATAAAAATCCTGTCTTCCCAATCCCAGGCCGATATAGGGAGACGCGCGCGCTTTAGCGACCACTATTGGCACGAATGCCGATAAAGAAGGGTGGCATCATTGCCGCCGGGCGACGTGCTTCCGCGCTCTCGGTTTTCACCGCATCCAAGAGGTGCCGAAGGCGGGACGAAGACGGCGAACGCGTTCATATCGATGGTGAGACATTCTCGCCACAGTGGAATTAAATAGCCTCACACAGATACTACACCCCTCTAAGAGTGATATAAAGAACAGGCCTGAAAAGCAGGCACGACGTTTTCTTGGGGAGAATTCGATGAGACATGCACTTCTTTGCAGCGCTGCGCTTCTGGCCTTCGCTGGTCCTGCATTTGCCCAAACAGAGGTCGCGGAGACCGCCAGTGTCGATCCAACACCCGCGGTCGACGCAGAGCTCGATTCGGAAGTAATCGTCGTGACCGCACAGGGACGATCGCAACAGCTTGCCGACGTTCCCATCGCCATTTCTGCCGTGTCTTCTGAACAATTGCAGAATTCGGGCGCGAACGACATCCGTGAACTCAACCAGCTCGCACCGTCGCTGCTCGTATCCTCCACCGGCAATGAATCGAATGGATCTGCTCGTATTCGTGGCATCGGCACCGTGGGCGATAATCCTGGCCTTGAAAGCTCGGTCGCCCTGTTCATCGACGGCGTTTACCGCTCGCGGACGGGCAATGGCCTTTCCGATCTGGGGCCGATCGACCGGGTCGAGGTTTTGCGCGGCCCGCAGGGAACGCTCGGCGGCCGCAATTCGTCGGCAGGCCTTCTCAACATCTTTACCGAGGCACCAAGCGATATCTTTGAAGGCTACGGTGCGGCAACCTACGGAAATTACGACCATTACAGGTTCGAGGGCGGCGTCAACGTCCCCTTGGGAGAGCGTATCGCCGCCCGCGTGGACGGGCTCTATTCAAAGCGCGACGGCTTCTATCGCGATGTTGTCAACGACACCGACGTCAATAATCGCGATCGTTACCTGATCCGCGGACAGATCGCCGCCGATCCCACGGACACGCTGTCCCTGCGCCTGATTGCGGATTATTCCAGCAAGGACGAGGCATGCTGTGCGGCGACATTCCTGCCGGCCAGCGAATCTCCCTTGGCACGGGTCTCTCCGGCACTTGACCAGTTCGATCCCGATGTCGCGGGTCAGCCGGGCCTGACCAGCACCGGCAACCCTATTATTCCCGTTCTTCTGGGGCTGGGGCAAAACCCGGCCGCACTCGGGGACGATATCTATGACCGCAACATCTATGTGACACCGGGCCGCTCCTATGAGGGCGAGACGGAAGATTATGGCATTTCGCTGCAGGCCGACCTGGACCTCGGAAATATCAACCTGACGTCGATCACCGCCTATCGCCAATTCGAAAACACGCAGGGAATGGATGCAGACTATACCCAGATCGATATCCTACATCGCAATCCTGGCCCCGATGCCGGATCCCGCCGTTTCAAGACGTTCAGCCAGGAATTGCGCCTGAACGGCACCCTGTTTGACAACCGGCTCGACTGGCTGATCGGCGGCTATTACGCGCAGGAGGATCTGCTCGTCCGCGACAATCTCAGCTTTGGCGATCAATATGGGCAGTTCGCTCAGTGCCGCCTTGCGCTTGGCCTGAACGATTCGCTGTCGCCCTTCGCCGGTGGCTCGGTGGTTTCGCCGGGCAGTGCCCGCTGTCTGACGCCGACTGGTAATGCCATTCTGGGCAGTGGTGCCGTGTTCGGAGCAGCTACTCCCTCAATCCTGGCCGGTATCGACCGCCTGAACGGGATTGGCGGCCTCGGCGATTCCGATACGCGCTACATGCAGGACAGCGAGAACTTCGCCATCTTCACGCATAATATCGTGCATCTGACCGACAAGCTCGATCTCACCCTGGGCGCCCGCTATACGCACGAGCAGAAAGACTTTTCAGCGGAATTCAACAACAGCAATACCGTCTGCGCGGCAAACCGGGAGGCGCTTGGGCCGCTGCTGGCCACAGGCGCGGGCGCGTTCGCTGGCGGCATCATCGGACTCAGCTGCGTCGGCAATTCGACCTCCGAACTCAACGACTATGATCTGACCGACAGCCGGACGGAGAATGAGGTAACCGGAACGGCTATCCTGTCCTACAAGCCGGTGGACGATCTGCTTCTCTACGCCAGCTATTCCCGTGGTTACAAAGCCGGTGGCTTCAATCTCGACCGCTCCGCACTCGTCGACTCCACGATTTTCTCTTTGGCAAATCCGGCG
>TARA_R100000501_G_C2631996_1_pt1 | contig 40382 bp, 38 predicted proteins | sample TARA_R100000501 | Tara Oceans TARA_R100000501 (sample SAMEA2620120) | marine metagenome | biome: marine biome (ENVO:00000447); feature: mesopelagic zone (ENVO:00000213) & marine oxygen minimum zone (ENVO:01000065); material: "saline water (ENVO:00002010), including plankton... | reverse complement strand
GGCAAGAGCTCGTAAAGCCGGGTTGGCATTTGCAATGCCTGAAGATAGAACAGATCCAGCAAAGTCAGCTTGGTGCCAACGTTGTCCAGCTCTTCAATGAGGGCGAAAAAGGTGAACAAACCCAGCAGGGCCAGCAATACAACGATGCTGGACCGGTAGATTTCTTTGGCAAGGTAACGGCGTGCAGTGCGCATGGGAAAAAGCGTAAGGCTGGAACAGGCATAAGCTTAACAAACGGCCGCGACTTCTGTGCGGGCGGCTGTCACAGCGATTGACGTTGTGAGGAAAAAGGGTCAGGGAACCTCAACCATTCGCATGCGTTGCAACAGGGTTCGGGTGCGTGATTGCAAATAGCGGGTGTTTCCACGTTTATCATAGTACGCCGGATTGGGCAGCATGGCCGCCAGGCGTGCCGATTGTGTTGCGCTGAGCTGGTCGGCGTTGCGTTTAAAGTAATACTCGGCGGCAGCCTGGGCGCCAAATATATTCCTGCCCCATTGAGCTATATTCAGATATAGCTCAAGTATACGTTGTTTGCTTAGAACGGCTTCGATCATGAAGGTAAGCAGTAACTCTTGCGCTTTGCGCCAGTAAGAGCGGTCGCTGGACAAAAACAGGTTCTTTGCCAGTTGCTGGGTAATGGTTGAGCCGCCACGTACCCGTTCCGAGCCGGAATCGGACATGCGCATATTGTATTCCCAGGCGCGTTGGATGGCTTCCCACTCAACGCCGCCGTGGTTGATGAACCTGGAATCCTCAGCGGCCACGACGGCGCGTTTCAGGTTCATGCTTATTTGGTCGTAAGGGACCCATTTTTGGATAACCCGTGCATCGGCCTGCTCAGCTTGCAATTGGGTCAGGGTGCTGCGCATAAAGGCGCTGGAGCTGGGGTTGTGAAACTTCAGCCATATAACCATCACGAACAGGCCAAACTGGTACAGCAGGAAAGCGAAAAGACCTGCCAGTAGCGCGATGCCGATCAGATTGCTTTTGGATCTGCTCAAGATGGACTCCGTTGTAAGTTCAGTCTTGGTTTAATTGGGCACGCAGTATTGACAGAACCGGCTCAATTTCGGGTGTGACGCCGTGCCATATTGCAAATCCCGCGGCAGCCTGACCCACCAGCATGCCCAGTCCGTCTGCCACGCGGTCGGCACCGGCTGCTTTTGCTGCCTGCATAAAGGCGGTGTCGTGCGACGCATAAAACATGTCGTAGGCCAGCGCGCCGGGCGCGTATTGCAGGCCAGGCAGATCGGGTGCCGCCTGGCTGATGCCACTTGATGTCGCATTAATGACAATCGGCCAGCGTCCTTTCGCCTGACTTAGGTCTCCCGATGAAAGCCGGCTGGAAAAATGGGGCAGTTCTCGTGCAATGTGACGATGCAGTTCGATGGCACGCGCTGCAGTTCGGTTAACGATGTGCAGTCTTGTACAGCCAGCCTCCAGCAAGGGTGCGCATGCACCTCTGGCGGCCCCGCCGGCGCCAACCAGCAACACGTCTTGCCCATGAACGACGATATCCAGGCGTTGTAGATCGGCCAGCAGGCCGACACCGTCTGTGTTGCATCCGTGCAAGCGGGAGCCCCCCCACCAAAGCGTGTTAATGGCGCCGGCAACGCGTGCCCGGTCAGTTAAGCCGCCTTGCGCCATGACCCATGCCCGTTCCTTGAAGGGTACCGTGACATTAAGGCCGCTGCCGCCTTCTGCAAAAAAACGTTCAACAATAGATTCGAACGCTTCGATTGGTGCGGGTAACAGGTCGTACCTCAGTTGAATACCCGTTTGCCTGGCGAAGGCCGCATGAATTTGCGGCGACTTGCTGTGTGCAACAGGGTTGCCTATGACTGCAAAGCGCTTGATTCCTGAAGTGTCTTGCTGGTTGGGCATCATTCGGTTGTTAACTCATTGTTGGTGAAATACCAGGTTCGGGTAATGGCAAGAATATCGGTTTGTGTTGCGACGTCGTGCGGCAAGGGGGCAAAGGGGGCAGCCAGTTGCACGATGCGTTGGGCGGCGGAGTTCAGAACCGGCTCTGACGAAGGCTGGTTAATCTCGATGCGCCGCAGTGTGCCGTCTCGGTCAATATACACGGTGAGTTGTAAGGATCCATAAATTCGTCCGCGTGCTTCCTGCGGATAATGTTCCGTGCCGATTTGTTCAATTTTCTGGCGCCATGCCTCAACATATTGCGCGTAAGACGCTTGTTGGGCTGCCGGCCCCACAAACTGCTGTCGTGGCCGGCTGTTGTAAGCCTCGATACGCGCTTTCAACGCGGCGATGCGGGCATTAAGTATTTGGGCTTCATGGTTCTGGTCGTCTTCGCCCGGGTCGGGCGATTCCTGAAAAAGCTCGGGACGCAGGCGGGGTTCGGTTGTGGTGGCGCTGGACACCAATTGCGTCAGCAGACGCTCCTGCTCGGACTCCAGTTCGGCTTGCCGCTTACGCAGGGCCGCCAGAATGATTTCATTCACTTCGGTTTCCTGGGTGCGGGGCAATGGCGAAGACGCATAGGTTTGCCCGGCATTATCGCCGCCTGCATTCAGGTTCTGTTGGGCCAGTACTTGCGGATTTGCCGGTGCCGCTTCTGTGCGCGTGTTGACCAGCGTCACTTCAAGTGAGCTGACCGGCATTCGCTCTGCAGGAGCCAAATCTGAAAATGTCAGCAACAAAGCCACCCCGTGCAAACACAGGGAAATAATCAGCCCGATAACCAGATAGAGATTGTTGCCGGGTGTTTGTTGCACTGTCAAGGCTCCATGTCGAGCGTTTCAATATACCGGCACGCGACATCCAATGCCAATTCGTTGAAACCCGTGAGCGCGATGCGGATCTGTTGACCTTTTTCAAGCGCCGGCAGACCGGCAATGCGTGTAATAAACGGCGCGCAATCAAAACGCACAAGATCGTCGCGCAAAACGCTGGCAGTCACTTCAGTGAGCTTTTCCTGCTGCAGCCAGCGAATGCACCAGTAGCGTTCAATGGCCGATTGAAACTCATTCCAGGCTGAGTATTGCGCGTCGAACGCGCCGATAATGGCAAAAAGGTCGGCCTCCTTGGGTTTGAACGGTGCCACCAGCCGGGCGGATACGCCATGTTCCGTCGCGGCGATGATTTGACCCTGGTTCACGAGGTCGACATACCGCCGCAGCGGCGAGGTGCTCCACGCATACTGGGGTACGCCAATGGCCTCGTGGGGCAGCGCCTGGGTCGACATACGCACCCGTCCTGCCTGTTGCGAACGATAGATGCCCGGTACGCCGTGTTGTGCCATGAATGCGCCCCATAGATTATTTGTGAGGATCATGTATTCGGCAACCAGGCGGTCAAGCGGGGCATTGCGTTGGCGGGGCGTCAGTTTTATCGTGCTGTCCGGGTTATCGGGTTCGCCTTCGAGGTAGAACATGTATTCAACCCGGTTGTTGTTCTCCGGCTTGCCCCGCAACGCCTCGCGTTGCGCGTTCAGGTGGCGGGAAAACTGCCATAGTGGGCGCAACCAATGTGCATACGGCAAGGGTGCCGACGGGTCGTCAAGCGCTGCCTCGGTAACGTCGGCATCAAGCCAGTTGTGACGCAGATTTTCTTTGACAGTAATGCGATCCAGCCGGGTGTGCGTTTCCAGAATCTCGCCGGTCTGCAAGTCGGTTGTAACGTACAGCGACAGCGCCGGACGGCTTTGCCCGGCATCCAGCGAGAAGGTTTGGATGATCTCGTCGGGCAACATGGGGATCTTCTGGCCCGGCATGTAGACTGTGGACATGCGTTTGCGGGCCATCTGGTCCAGGTCGCTGTCCCGTTTTACCAGCAGACCCGGCGCCGCAATGTGAATGCCAATTTGAATCTGGCCATTTTCCAGCGGGGTAACCGATAGCGCATCATCCACCTCAGTCGTGGTGATGTCGTCGATGGAGTAGGCCTCAACGTTCGCTTCAGGAAGGTCAAGATTCAGTGCTGGAACGTCAATAGGTTGAAATTGCGTGCCTTTGGGGAAATGGGTTGCAAAAAAGCGGTCGCGGTGCAGTTTTAATGCATGCGGCCAGGCGCCGACATCAAGCAGCAGTTGTTCGGGGGTGGTGCCACGCTCTTTAACGGCAGCTTCAAAGGCCTTCCATTCAAGCGTGTTTTTATCGGGCTTGACCAGGAAAGTGGGGGCCACTTCGCCAATGCGGGCGGGCAAGTGCCCGGCCACCAGTTGGGAGGTCCATTCCTGCTGTTGCTCGGCCTGGCGCTTTTTCTTTTCAATTGCCGCCAAAGCGGCTTCGAGAGTTTCGGGGGGGGCAGGCCGATAGCTGCCTTTACCTCGCCGGTGAAAGTAGGCAGGCGCGCTATTCAGTGCGAATATCAACGCGGCCTTTTCCACGGCGCTGGGCGGGTGACCAAAGTAGTCCTGGGCAAAATCGGCGGCACTGAACTCTTCCTGTGGCGCGCACTCCCATAAAAAATCGATCTCAAATGTCTGTGCCAAATCTTGCGCTTTTTGTGTCAGTTCGGCTGGCGCAGGCGACTCGAACCGGAACAGCACGGTGGCGTTCTTTATTTTGCTTCTTTTTCCGCTGTCTGACTCAACCTGCATGGTTGCATCACTTTCGGAAAAGATCTTTTCGGCTTTGAAGTTTCCGCTATCTTCGTAAAGAACGTACATAAATGTGGTTTTAATCTGTTTTTTGAGGACTCAAATCGGAGTCGAGAATAAAAGAGGTGACTTCGGGCATCCAATGCGCAAAATCGTGTATGCCATGATCACTGCCGCTAATAATTCGGCTGGCACAGCCTGCGTACCAGGTAACCATTTCCTTCCACTTGAGCACTTCATCACCGGTTGTCGCCATCAGGAAAAAACGCGATGGATGGCGTGGCGGGCCGATTTTTAGCGTGGTCAGTTCCTGCAGGTAACTCTCGTGGAATTCGAATGTCTCTTGGCTGTGATATTGCGTGTGTTTACCGGTGTGGACCGCCAGGTCGCGTGCAGCATCAATAACCGGATTCAATAAAACAGCGCGGCACGACCATTTTTGCGCAAGGTACTGGGCATAGAAACCGCCCAGCGAGGAACCAACGATGACTGCAGAGCGATCGCGGCCGGATGGCGTGCTGGTGCCCTGCGAAATGAGATTGTCACATAAATCGATGGCCTCTTTCGGGCTGGCCGGCAGTTGGGGGCAGTACCAGGCGTCAGCCAGCCCTAGCCTGGCCATTTCCTTGGCCAGCATTTGGGCTTTGGTGGAGTAGGGCGACGAGCGAAAGCCATGCAGATACAAAATCATGTTGAACCCAGTGCGTCCAGCAGTGTGGTGTGAATGCCGCCAAAACTGCCATTGCTCATGATCACGATATGGTCGCCGGGATGGGCCGCGCCTTTCAGGGCGTTGACCAAATCAGTATGGCTGGAGAATGATTTTGCCCGCGTTCCGAGTGGCGCCAGCACTTCGTCGGGATTCCAGCCCAGTGCATGTTTTCCGGATGTTTCCCCGAAACAGAAAGTCAGGTCGGCCAGTTCAAGCGCCTGCGGTAATTGGGCCGCCATGGCGCCCAGTTTCATCGTATTTGAGCGCGGCTCGATGACAGCCAGGATACGCGCTCCCCCGACAACCTGGCGAAGGCCTTGCAGTGTGGTTGCGATTGCAGTGGGGTGATGGGCAAAGTCGTCGTAAACCGTAATGTCGTTGACGACGCCCCGCACTTCCATGCGGCGTTTTACGCCACTGAAACTATTAAGCGCGTCGACCGCTTGCTCAATGGAGACGTTGGCATGATGCGCGGCCGCCAATGCGGCCAGGGCGTTCATGCGATTGTGCTCACCGGTGATGTTCCAGCATACCGGTGCATAAGAGGCGCCCTGGATGCTGGGAATGAAATGCGTGGTTTGGCTGCCTGTGCTGTAGCGCCAACTGCCATCAGACCCGAAAGTCTGTACTGGAGACCAGCATCCTTTTGCCAGTACGCGGTCCAGAGCGGGTGCATTGGTTGGCCGAATAATCAGGCCGTTTGAAGGAATCATTCGAACCAGGTGGTGGAACTGGGTTTCAATGGCTGCCAGGTCGGAAAAAATATCAGCGTGATCAAACTCCAGATTATTCAGGACAACGGTGCGCGGGCGGTAATGTACAAACTTCGAGCGTTTGTCGAAAAAGGCGGTGTCGTACTCGTCGGCCTCAATGACAAAAATGCTGCTGGCGGGGTCATAGTGCGCAGAAACCTTCAGGCCCGGTGCAATGCCTCCAATGAGGAAATTGGGTTTCAGGCCGGCCTGTGTGAGAATCCATGCCAGCATTGAGCTGGTCGTGGTTTTGCCATGCGTACCAGCCACGGCCAGTACGTGCTGGCCCTGGAGGATATTTTCGCCCAGCCATTGTGGACCCGACGTATAAGGCAAGCCCCGATCAAGAATCGCTTCCATGAGCGGGTTACCCCTGCTGACGACATTGCCGATCACAAAAAGGTCGGGTTGCAGTGCCAGTTGTTCCGCGCCGAATCCTTCGGTCAGGTCGATACCCTGTTCCTCAAGCTGAGTGCTCATGGGGGGATAAACGCCGGTGTCGCAACCGGTAACCGTGTGACCCGCGGCTCGGGCGATCAGGGCCAGACCGCCCATGAACGTGCCGCAAATCCCCAAAATATGTATGTGCATGGTCTTCCTCCAGCCCCTATTGTAGTCAGACAGTAAAGCCGAAAGAGATATGCGGCAGTGCTAAAATGAATTTTATGATGATGTTGCATAAACCATCCTTGAACGGCCCAAAATCATGAACCGTCGCCATTTTTTGTCGCAATCGCTGGCGTTTGCGGGTGTTGCTGCAGGTGTGTTTCCCCGTGCAGCATTGGCGCAGGGCAACGAGGCTGAAATTATGTTCGCCCAGTCGTATCCCGATCTTCAGGGAAACGATCAGCCGTTGAGAAATTGGCGTGGTCGACCCGTGGTCATGAATTTCTGGGCAACCTGGTGCCCACCGTGCGTCAAAGAGATGCCCGACCTGGAAACGTTGAACCAGAAATATCCCGATATCGCCTTTGTGGGGTTGGGCGTCGATACGGCTGCTAATATGCGGAACTTCCTGCCAAAAGTGCAGGTTACTTACGATTTGCTTGTGGTCGGATATGGCGGCATCGAGTTAATGAAAGAGTTGGGCAACACGGCGGGCGGATTACCGTTCACCCTGATTTTCAATCAGGATGGGCGGCTGGTCGAGCGTATTCTAGGGCAGGTCAAGCCCGATGCACTCGATGAGATGTTGGCGCGGTTATAGCCGACGTGTTGTTACAATACGAAAATTAACCCGAAATTCATGCTTTTTATAGACAAATAGCGTTCTTTAGCGTAAAAAAGACGTTTCAAAACGAAAAAGTATTCAATGGCGAAACACATACTGGTTTTGCACGGCCCTAATCTGAACATGCTCGGTATTCGCGAGCCGGGTATTTACGGGCATCAAACACTGGCCGATATCGATGCGCGTCTAAGTCAGCTCTGTAGTGAGCACGACGCGGGGTGCGCGGTGTTCCAAAGCAATCACGAAGGCGAACTGGTTGATCGCATTCAGGCCGCCCGCCACGACGAAACCGAGTTCATCATTATTAATGCCGGGGCATACACTCATACCAGCATTGCCATACGCGACGCGCTGGCCGCAGTGGGTCTTCCGTTTATCGAAGTGCATCTGTCCAACGTTTATAAACGTGAACCTTTTCGCCATCACTCATATTTGTCGGATCAGGCCGTCGGCGTGATTGCCGGCCTGGGGGCGGCGGGATATGAGGCTGCGCTTCGCTACGCGCTGGCTCATTAGCTGCAATAGGTATTCAGTAAGTTAATTAATTATTTTTGTTTATTATTTCGTGCACCTGCAGTTGCCGCCGGTGCCGTCTTTCGGGAAGGACATATGGACCTCAGAAAACTTAAAACTCTTATTGATCTTGTTGCCGACTCGGGCATTGCAGAGCTGGAAATTACCGAGGGTGACGGCAAGGTCCGCATCGTGAAGTTCTCGCAATCGGTTCAGCCGGTGGCGCAGGTTGCGCCAGCCGCTTCTGCGGCCGAAGCGGCTGCGTCCACAGCAGCGCAGCAGCAGCCTGCTGCACCTGCCCAGCCGCAAGGCCATGCGGTAAAAGCGCCCATGGTCGGCACGTTCTATCGGGCGCCGAATCCCGGCGCATCGCCTTTTGTTGAGGTGGGTCAATCGGTAAAAGAAGGCGAGCCGCTTTGTATTATCGAGGCGATGAAACTGTTGAACGAAATCGAGGCTGACAAGGCCGGGGTGATTAAAGAGATCCTGGTTGAGAACGGCGAACCGGTTGAGTATGGTCAACCTTTATTTATTATTGGCTAATCCATGTTTGAAAAGATTCTGATTGCCAATCGGGGCGAGATTGCGTTGCGTATCCAGCGCGCCTGCCGCGAACTTGGTGTTAAAACTGTCGTGGTGCATTCCGAGGCTGATCGTGATGCCAAGTATGTAAAGCTGGCCGATGAGTCGGTATGTATCGGGCCTGCGCCTGCGCGGGACAGCTACCTTAATATGCCGGCTTTGATCTCCGCTGCCGAGGTCACCGATGCCGAGGCGATTCATCCTGGCTATGGCTTCTTGGCTGAAAACGCCGACTTCGCCGAGCGCGTTGAAAAAAGTGGCTTTGTTTTCATTGGCCCTCGCCCCGAAAGTATTCGTTTGATGGGCGACAAAGTCAGCGCCAAGCGTGCCATGATTGCGGCGGGTGTTCCCGTAGTGCCCGGTTCCGAGGGCGCGTTGCCGGAAGATCCGCAAACAATCATGCAAATGGCCCGTGATGTTGGTTATCCGGTCATTATCAAGGCGGCCGGTGGCGGCGGTGGCCGGGGCATGCGGGTGGTGTACACGGAAGCCGCGTTGCTCAATGCGGTTGCCATGACGCGCAATGAAGCGGGTTCGGCATTCAATAATCCTGAAGTCTACATGGAGAAATTCCTCGAGAATCCGCGCCATGTCGAGATCCAGGTGCTGGCCGACGGCGGACGCAATGCCGTTTGGCTTGGTGAGCGTGATTGTTCCATGCAGCGGCGGCATCAGAAAGTCATTGAAGAAGCGCCCGCACCGCATATCCCGCGCAAACTGATCGAGCGTATTGGCGAACGTTGCGCGGAAGCCTGCCGAAAAATCAATTACCGTGGCGCCGGGACATTCGAGTTCCTTTATGAAGACGGTGAGTTTTTCTTTATTGAGATGAACACCCGTATTCAGGTTGAGCACACGGTGACTGAAATGGTGACCGGGATCGATCTGGTGGCCCAGCAAATTCGTATTGCGGCCGGTGAAAAGTTCACCTTGCGTCAAAAAGATGTTCAATTCCGTGGGCATGCCATTGAGTGTCGCATCAATGCGGAAGATCCGTTCAAGTTTACGCCCAGCCCCGGTAAAATCATTAACTGGCATCCGCCAGGCGGCATGGGTGTGCGTATGGATTCGCATGTATTCAGCGGTTATACGATTCCGCCGCATTACGATTCCATGATCGCCAAACTGATTACTTACGGTGATACGCGTGAACAGGCAATAGCACGCATGGATATTGCCTTGTCGGAAATGGTGGTCGAGGGAATTCAAACCAATATCCCGCTGCATCGGGAGTTGATGCAGGACGCCCGCTTTGTCGAAGGCGGCACCAGCATTCACTATCTTGAGCACAAGCTCTCGCAACGACCTTAACGAGCCGGCCAATGCGTGAACTTGTGCTGTATTGTCGCGAAGAGCAGGCCGAGGCCTGGTCCGATCTGCTGCTTGACGCAGGGGTGTTATCGGTATCGGTGGAAGATGCCGAGAGCGATACCGACGCCGAGCACCCTCTTTTTGGCGAGCCCGGCACTGAGCCGCAAGTGCAGGCGTGGCGGAACAATCGGGTGGTGGCGCTTTTGCCCGATCACCTCGAGCCCGCAGAGGTGGTGTCGGCGCTGGCCGATGCGACCGGGGAGGTAATTTCCGACACCGACTGGGTCACCCAGGAAGTACCCGATGCAGATTGGGTTCGCGTTACGCAGTCGCAATTCGGCCCTATTCACGTTGGTGAACGGATTGTCATTGTGCCAAGCTGGCATGTGAACGACCCGTCGTTGGATTTGTCTGATAACGTGGTGGCTATTGAGCTTGATCCTGGCTTGGCATTCGGCACCGGAAGTCATCCGACAACACATTTGTGTCTGGAGTGGCTGGCAGAGAACTTGCAAGGTGCGCCCACCGTGCTTGATTATGGTTGCGGTTCCGGTATTTTGGCCATTGCTGCACGCAAACTGGGAGCCGCTTCGGTTTATGCTATTGACATCGATGAACAGGCTGTCATTGCGACTGGGTATAACGCCCAGGTGAATCAGGTTGAACTCAATGCCGGGTTGCCCGACGATCTTCCCGAGGGTCGGTTTGATCTTGTCGTGGCGAATATTTTGTCGAATCCGCTCAAGGTTTTGGCACCCATGCTGGCCAACCGTGTCGCACAGGGAGGCCGGCTGGTGTTGTCGGGGGTGCTTGAGCGCCAGGCCGATGAGGTCGCGGCTGCCTATGCGCCCTGGCTGGCGATGTCGGTTTGGCAGTCAAGAGAAGGCTGGGTGTGTTTGCACGGCCAACGTTGAATCTGAAGGCAGTCATAAGTGGTTAGGCCCGATTTATGGAGTTGAATACCCGTTGCCCTGAGTGCGGCACTGTGTTTGCAGCAAGTCTGGAGCAGATGAAGCTGCGCAAGGGCTATATTCGTTGCGTTAATTGCGCCAACATTTTTGATGGTTTCGAATTTGTGGTGCCGGGCGAGGTGTCGGATGTACAGCCTCAAAAAACGCAAAGTGAGCCAACTCAGGAAGTGGGCCATGTTCCCTTGCGTGCCGAGCCCCGGCAGCCATCAACGCCCCGGCGTGTCCCTCCGCGCGTCGACTTGCACACCCTCGATGCGCCAAACGACGATGCGCATTACATTGCCTCCAACACTGATAGTGATCAACAGAATGAGCCGGTCTCCCTGTATCTGGAGCCGCGCGAAGACCGTATCCGGCGTCCCGCCGGTGCAGAGTTCCTGACGCATCGCCGGGAAACCATCAGCTCTGGTTGGGGGGGCCTTGTTACCTTTCTGGTTGCCTTGGGCTTATTGGTTGGTGCTGCATTATTGGTGTATGCGTATCGTGTCCAGATCGCTTCCTCGGTACCCGCGGCGCGCCCGTGGCTGGAGCGTGCTTGTGTTTCAATTGGCTGCACCGTGCCTTATCCTCAGCGCGTTGATCGAATTTCAATCATGGACTCCTCTTTACAGGCCGGGGATTCGCCAACGCAGATGCAATTGAATGTGGTGATGCGCAATACTTTTGGAAAGGCTCAGCAATGGCCGGTATTGATGCTTGATCTGGTCGATTTTTCGGGTGCCGTCGTGGCTACAAAAACGTATGGACCCGATAACTATCTGGCCAATGGTGAAAAGGCGCCGGCATTCCAGGCTGGCCAGGAAGTGCGGCTGAGAATACCGGTTGAGGTAGGTGACCTGAAAGTAAATGGCTATCAGTTGCGAAAAGTATTTCCCGATCAAGGACAAAAATGACTAAACCTATTGTTGTATGTGGTTCTATTGCGTTTGACACAATTGCCGTGTTCGAAGGGCATTTTAAAGAGCACATCCTGCCCGACAGCATTCATTCTCTAAGCGTTTCTTTCTTTGTGCCGTCGATGCGCAAGGAATACGGCGGTTGCGCCGGAAATATTGCCTACAATTTGCGTTTGCTGGGTGGGCAGCCTCTGCCGGTTGGAACGGTGGGTGTTGATGCCGATGATTATTTGCAGTACATGCAAAAGCTGGGTATCGATACGCAGTATGTGCGGGTCATGCCCGACATGTTTACGCCACAGTGCTTCATCACGACAGATCTCGACAACAATCAGATTGCGTCTTTTCATCCCGGGGCGATGTCGTTTTCGGCCGACAACGATGTCTCGGGTGTTGAAGCAGCATGGGCAATTGTCGCACCCGATTCAAAAGAGGGTATGTTCGCCCATGCCCGTCGTTTGAATGCCGGTAATATTCCTTTTATCTTCGATCTGGGTCAGGCGATGCCGCTTTTTACGGGCGAAGATCTGAATGAGATGTTGGCGCTTGCGCAGATGCTGACGGCGAATGAGTATGAGGCCAGTGTCATCGAGCAACGAACAGGGCGTAGCCTGGTCGATTTGTCCTCGAGCTTGCAGGCGGTGGTGGTAACGCGAGGTGCCCAGGGCGCCTCGTTATATGTGAAAGGAGAACACACGCATATTGAACCTTTCCAGGTTAATGAGGTCGTTGATCCTACAGGGTGCGGCGATGCACATCGTGCTGGCCTTTTGTATGGCCTTAGTGAGGGTTGGAGTTTGCGCGACGCGTGTTGTTTGGCGAATGTCATGGGGGCGATTAAAATTTCATCTCGTGGCCCGCAAAGTCATCAGCCGGATCGCGGCCAGATCGGTGCCATGCTGGAGCGTCACCATGGTATTAAATTACCCGGTTAAACTGTGTGTGTACCGGGTTCTAACAGGAGTGTATTCATGACAACAAGGGTTCAGCTTAAAGGTTATCGGCCAGGCCGGTTTATCGCGGTGGTGGCGTTGGTCGGGGCAATGGGTGTTATTGCAGGATGTGCAAATCCTTCGGCTTCCAGCTCTGTCTACAATTATGATCAGGCCCAGCGTGAACAGATTGTGCGGCTTGGTACTGTCGTGTCCGTGCGTAATGTCGTTATACAAAACGACAAATCCAGTGGAGCAGGCATGGTTGCCGGCGGTGCGCTGGGTGGTGTGGCCGGTAACGCAATAGGGGGTGGCTCGGGCCGCGCCATTGCCACCGTTGGCGGTGCGATTCTGGGCGGCCTGTTGGGTAATACAGTAGAAAATCAGGTCGGTAAAACCCAAGGTCTTGAGATTGAAGTACGCCTTGACAATGGTGAAACCCGCGTGATTGCGCAGGCGGCCGATGTACCCATCAGCGCCGGGCAAAGGGTGCGTGTTCTAAGCGGTAACGGCCCTACACGCGTGGTACCAATGTAATTGTGGTGTTGGGGGGAGCGATGCTTGACCCCGGCGTAAAAAGGCCCGGCATACATTTGTGTGCCGGGCCTTTTTTAGTTCAAGCAAGCGTCAAACCCCAAACAGGGAAAAAGCCATACTTTCAAGAACCATCATGATGACTTGTGCCACAATCAACAAGATCAGGGGTGAAAAATCGATACCGCCCAAATTCGGCAAAACGCGTCGTATGGGGTCGAGAAGCGGCGCAGTCAGTGTTTGCAGAACCGGCATAATGGGTGCCATGGGGTTTACCCACGACAACACAACCTGAATCAGTGTGAGCCACAAGACCAGGTTGAAAGCCCATTTCAATACAGTCAGAACGCTCGCTACCAGAGCGCCGGCCAGGCCGTTCATTAAGGGCAGCGCACCGGTTAATACAAAGAAGGTGAGCAGTAAATAAATAAGCGCAACCAGCCAGGCGGCCACGATACTTGGCCCGTCGAAGCGGCCCGCGGAAGGAATAATTCGTTTAAGCGGCACAACCAGCCAGTCGGTAATTCGCAGCAGCGCTTGTGAGTATGGATTGAATGGGTGCAGGCGGATTGCAAACATCCAGGCTCTGATCAACAGGGCAATACCGAAAAGGGTAAACAGGATGTTGATGATGAAATGCAGTATGTTGCTAAACATGGGTATCAGTCACCATCGAAGTTAAAGATGTGACATTGTCGCATGAGACTCTGGCAGACTGAAGTAGAAACTAGAAAGTGACAAATCAGAAATAAAAAAGGCAGCCGTTTTGGTAACGGGTGCCTGAAATTAAATGATATTTAGTACAAAAATTACGGCCGGTCACCTGTAGGGAACGGCCAGCTTGCAGCGGGATTCACCGTTTTTGTGGCTTCCTGAGCTTCTGCTGTTTGTGAAGCATTAGCCGCTGTTTTGCTGGTTTTCACTTTTTTAGCGTTTTTTTTTGCCGGTGCCTTTTTGGCTACGGCTTTTTTGGCAGGCGCGGCTTTGCTGGCCACTTTCTTTGCAGGCGCTTTTTTAGCGGCGGTTGCTTTTTTTGCCGGTGCCTTTTTGGCTACGTTTTTTTTTGCCGGTGTTTTTTTTGCGACCGCTTTCTTTGCGGTTGCTTTTTTAGCCACGGCCTTTTTTGCAACGGCTTTTTTAGCGATGGTTTTTTTTGCCGGTGCTTTCTTTGCTACGGTTTTTTTCGCTGCTACTTTTTTGCTTGCCGTTGTTTTTTTCGCCGCTGCTTTTTTTACCGTGGCTTTTTTTGCCGGTGCTTTTTTTGCAACGGTTTTTTTAGCTACGGTTTTCTTTGCTGCCGTTTTCTTGACTGCTTTTTTAGCCGGCGCTGCTTTTTTTGCCGCTACTGTTTTCTTTGCAGGTACCGCTTTCTTCGCTGCTACCTTTTTGGTTGCTGTTGCTTTCTTGGCGGTTCTTGCCTTTTTGGTTGCTGCCTTTTTGGCTGTAGCCATAGTGATGCTCCTTGAGAATGAATCGTAGAAACGTCCATCCATTTGATATGGCCCCCACTAAAAGGGTGCGACCCATTTCAAATGGCACAAGCGTGCAAAGTGCACAGCACCCGGCACGCTATGAGTCTAACTGAAGGAGCAGCAGTATCCAAGCATTATTCCCAGTTTAGTGCTCCACCGGTTTGATATTCAATCACGCGTGTCTCAAAAAAGTTGCGTTCTTTCTTAAGATCGATCATTTCAGCCATCCAGGGGAATGGATTGTCTTCTTGTGCGAATAAAGGCTCGATACCGATTTGTTGACAGCGGCGATTGGCGATAAAGCGCAAATACGATTTGAACATGCCTGCATTCAAGCCCAGCACGCCACGCGGCATGGTGTCTTCCGCATAAGCATATTCAAGCTCGACGGCCTTACGGAACAGGACGCGAATTTCTTCGCGGAATTCCGGTGTCCACAGATGCGGGTTCTCGAGCTTGATGGTGTTGATGAGATCGATGCCGAAATTGCAATGCATGGACTCATCGCGAAGAATGTACATGTATTGTTCGGCAGCGCCGGTCATTTTGTTTTGACGACCCAAGGCCAGAATTTGCGTAAAGCCAACATAGAAGAACAGGCCTTCCATTAGGCAGGCAAAAACAATAAGCGACTTCAATAGTGTTTGGTCGGCCTCGGGTGTACCGGTTTCGAAGTGCGGGTCGGCGATGGCATCGATGAACGGAATCAGGAATTCATCTTTGGCCCGGATAGAGGGAACTTCGTTATAGGCGTTGAAGATTTCTGACTCATCAAGATCGAGGCTTTCAACAATATACTGATAAGCGTGGGTGTGAATCGCTTCTTCAAACGCCTGACGCAACAAAAACTGACGGCATTCCGGCGCGGTGATATGACGATAGGTGCCCAGCACAATATTGTTGGCGGCCAGAGAGTCGGCTGTAACGAAAAAGCCCAGGTTGCGCTTAACGATGCGGCGTTCGTCTTCGGTCAGGCCGTTTGGGTTCTTCCACAAGGCAATGTCGCGCGACATGTTGACTTCCTGCGGCATCCAATGATTGGCGCAGGTAGCCAGGTATTTTTCCCATGCCCATTTGTATTTGAAGGGCACGAGCTGGTTGACGTCGGTTTGGCCGTTGATGATGCGTTTGTCGGCGGCGCTGACGCGACTGGTTGACACCGGTGCAGCAACCGTGGCGTTGGGCTTGGCATGAGGCGCCGCGCCGGTGGCCTTTGCGGGCGCCATGGCTGCATGGTCGTAATGCGTTGCCTGGGTGTTCGCTGCGCTTTGCGCAGGCGCATCAGGTTGACGCGCTGCCGGGCTTGCCGGCGTAGGCGTTGATTTAGGTGTGTCGTCATCCCATGAAAGCATTGTCTTGTACCTTTTATCTGTTCGTGTGTTGGGTGGGTGGTTTGAAGGGCTGGCGCCTTATTGGCATGCCTCGCACTCTTCGAAACCATCGTCACCGGGCCGTAAAGTGCACACCGTACCAACGACTTCCGCTTCCGGCAAATTGGCAGCGGGTGCTGCAGCGGCAGTGGCCGTAGTCGTTCCCGAGGCACTGTTGGAAACCGAGTTCAACTCGCCGCCACGGCCTGTTGATTTTTCAGCGTTGGTTGCACCGCTGGAGCGCAGATAGTAAGTGGTTTTCAGTCCGCGAATCCAGGCCAGTTTGTAGGTGGCGTCGAGTTTCTTGCCAGATACGCCCGCCATGAAAATATTCAATGACTGTGCCTGGTCAATCCACTTTTGGCGTCGTGCGGCACATTCAACCACCCAGCTTGGATCAATTTCAAAGGCCGTTGCATAGAGTTCGCGCAGGTCTTCCGGAATGCGATCAATGCGTGCCAGGCTGCCGTCGAAATATTTCAGGTCAGACACCATGACTTCGTCCCACAAGCCGCGTGTTTTCAGGTCGCGTACCAGAGCGTCATTCACCACGATGAACTCACCCGACAGGTTGGATTTCACATACAGATTGCGATAGTTGGGTTCGATGCAGGGTGAAACGCCAATGATGTTTGAAATCGTGGCGGTAGGAGCAACCGCAATGCAGTTGGAGTTGCGCATACCGTGTTGTTGGATGTGCGCCCGCAGGGTATCCCAATCGAGCGTGCTGCTTTCATCCACTTCAACATAGCCGCCACGTTGCTCGCGCAACATTTTCAGTGTGTCCTGGGGCAGGATGCCGCGATCCCACAACGACCCGCGAAAGCTGTCATAAGGGCCACGCTCGGCGGCAAGCTTGCTGGATGCCTGGTAAGCGTAATAGCACACTGCTTCCATTGAGTTATCGGAGAACGTGACGGCCTCGTTCGATGCAAACGGCACGCGCATGATGTGCAGGCAGTCCTGGAAGCCCATGATGCCCATGCCGACAGGGCGATGGCGCACGTTCGAGTTACGGGCCTTGGGGACTGCGTAGTAGTTGATGTCGATGACGTTATCGAGCATGCGCATGGCAACATTAACCGTGCGCTGGAGTTTGTCGTGATCAAGTTCGTACGAGCCATCGGCACCGGGTTTCAAATGCGCCGCCAGGTTGATGGACCCCAGGTTGCACACGGCAATTTCCGACTCGTTGGTATTCAACGTGATTTCGGTGCACAAGTTGGAGCTGTGCACCACACCAACGTGCTGCTGTGGTGAACGGATGTTGCAAGGGTCTTTGAACGTGAGCCAGGGATGGCCGGTTTCGAACAACATGGAAAGCATTTTGCGCCACAGGTTGACCGCCGGAATGGCTTTGTGCAGAGGCAATTCGCCGCGCGCCGCCTTTTCTTCGTAGGCAATGTAGGCGGCTTCAAACGCCTGGCCGTATTTGTCGTGCAGGTCGGGAACGTCGGAGGGCGAGAACAGGGTCCAGTCGCCGTTTTCCATGACCCGCTTCATGAACAAATCGGGAATCCAGTTGGCCGTGTTCATGTCGTGCGTGCGACGACGCTCGTCGCCGGTATTCTTGCGCAGTTCCAGGAACTCTTCGATGTCGAGGTGCCAGGTCTCGAGGTAGGCGCACACGGCACCCTTGCGTTTGCCGCCCTGGTTGACTGCAACAGCGGTGTCGTTCACCACTTTCAGGAAAGGTACGACACCCTGGCTTTCACCGTTGGTGCCCTTGATGTGGCTGCGCAAGGCGCGTACCGGAGTCCAGTCGTTACCCAGGCCGCCAGCGTATTTGGCCAGCAGTGCATTTTCTTTGATGGCGTCGTAGATGCCCACGAGGTCATCCGACACGGTTGTGAGGTAGCACGAGGATAATTGCGAGTGCAGCGTGCCCGAATTGAACAGCGTGGGCGTGGAACTCATGAAGTCGAAAGAAGACAGCACGTTGTAAAACTCGATGGCCCTGGCTTCGCGGTTTATTTCGTTCAGTGCCAGGCCCATTGCCACACGCATGAAAAAGATTTGCGGCAATTCGATGCGATGGCCGCGAACGTGCAGAAAGTAGCGGTCGTACAGCGTTTGAAGGCCCAGGTAGGTGAATTGGTTGTCGCGTTCCGCTTTCAGTGCGGCGGCGAGCTTGGGCAGATCGAACTGGCCCAGCTTGTCGTCGAGCAAGCCATTTTCAATGCCGGTTTTAATGAACCTGGGCAGGTATTCGGCATAGCGGGTTTCCATTGCGGCCTGAGAGACTTCTTCGCCGAGGACTTCAATACGAATCGTGTGCAATAACAGGCGAGCCGTAACCTGGCTGTATGCCGGATCGTTTTCAACCATGGAACGGGCCGACAAAATGGCCGACTTATAAACCTCTTCGGCGGGGATGCCGTCGTATAGGTTTTTAATGGTCTCGGTCAGAATGGCGTCGGTGTCGATTGGGATGGGCAGATCGACGCCGGCCGCTTCAATCGTTTCCTTCAGGCGATCGATATCGAGGGGGCGTACCACGCCGTTGTCGGTGACGTTCAGGGCCGGCGTGCTGGGTGCAGCTTGTTCGGGTGCACTGCGAGCGCGCTCTTGCGAGCGCTTTTCACGATACAGCACGTAGGCGCGGGCAACGTCGTGTTCACCAGAGCGCATGAGCGCCAGCTCGACCTGGTCCTGGATATCCTCGATATGGAATGTGCCGCCACCGGGGCGGTTGCGAATAAGTGCATTAACAACCTGTGAGGTGAGTTGCTCTACCAATTCACGAACCCGCGCAGATGCGGCGCTTTGCCCACCGTTAACGGCAAGAAAAGCCTTGGTGACAGCCACGCTGATTTTATTGGGCTCGAAGGAAACGACTGCACCATTGCGTCGGATAACACTGAAATTCTGCCATGGGTTGTTTTGCTGGCCGCTGGTTTTCCGTTCGGAAGCGGGGGCGTCGGGCGGGGTCTCAGTATGATTTTCTGATAGGGTTGTTTGCATGATGGCTCCTGTAACCGTCGACGCTGTGGGTCGGCGAAAACGTGTGTCAGATAACGGTGGACCGTGAAAAAACGCGAAAAAAGCGCGTTGAAAGGGTGGAGTTTCTTGGTTTTTGCTTTGTTATAAACCACTATATGTAGTGGTTTTGAATGATTCAGGCACTAATTGTAGTGTTATGGGCCGGGCGAATCAAGCAGGGTAAACAACTATCTGATGTTTATTTCAAAAAAGTCTTAGGGCTTGCCATCAGGGGCTGTTGCAATTCAGTTTCAAATGCCTCAATGTATTGTCACGATGGACGTTTTCCGCAAGCTCGGGCCACCGGGTGGCATAATTATTCCATCGTGCCTTATTACTTATTTGTATTGGAATAACTCGGCTATGTCTGGAATGAAAATTCGTTCGTTGCTTTTGGGTTCGATTGCGGCATTGCTGGTTGGGGGGTGTGCACAGGCCCCAAAGCAGGCAAAGCATACGTCTGAAATAAATTGCGTACCGCCCGGCAATGCCGCCCTTGAAGGGAATTGGCTCGGAGAGCGCAAGCAGGCGGGTGTGGCGGGCTCATTTCAGGTTTGGATGCATTTGCGCCCCGACGGGACCATGACGTATGCCGAACGCTTGCAACGCCAAGGCAAGCCATCACAATCGTTGCGGGAAACCGGTTGCTGGCAGCACGATGCCGGCAACGGCGACCTGATCCTGAGAACATTGAAGTCCAATGGCGCATGGGTCGAAGCAGACGACCCTATCTATGTGAATCGCTACTCGTCTGTCGTGCAGGGGTCGGGGCAGCTTAGGCTTGGCAGCGGGCAAAGCGGGTTTTCGCTAAAGCGTATGCCTGACGATTACCGCTTGCCGTTTTAGTTGGGCTGCATTGTATTTATTCGTGCTTTTATTCGGTTTGCGATGGCCTTATTTATCTGCCAGGGTTGCAGCCAGTCGCTTTAAAACGATTTCGCGACCGAGCAGGCTTAATACAGCGTCAACCGCCGGGGTTTGTTTACGCCCCGTGATGGCAACCCGCAACGGTATACCCAGTTTTGGCATTTTCAGGTTGTGCTGTTTCAACACGGTCTGAATCAGGTCGGCGATAGCCGGTGTGGTCCAGGCCGGGAGCGTTTCTGCCTGAGTGGCAAAATCAGCCAGAACTTTCAAGGCGTCCGGGGTCAGGTGTGTTTTCTTCAACTCGTCGTCGGCGGGAACAAAAGGGCCGCAGAACAACATGGCATCTTCGGCTAGCTGGTTCAAGGTTTCGGCTCGTTCTTTCAACAGCCCCATGACTGCTTCCAGGTCGGTTGCCTCCGGATCTCCATCCAGTTTCAAAATCCGTGGCGCGACCTCTTGTGCCAGCTTTTTGTTACTGGTTTCACGAATATAATGCGCATTGACCCAGTTCAGTTTCTTTGGGTCCCATTGTGCCGCCGATTTACTGAGATTGCGTGTATCAAACCACTCAATCAGTTGGTCGCGCGAGAAAATTTCGTCGTTGCCGTGGCTCCAGCCCAGGCGCGCCAGATAATTCACCATGGCTTCAGGCAAATAACCGTCGTCATGGTATTGCACGACGCTCACTGCCCCATGCCGTTTCGACAGTTTTTCCCCATCGGGACCGAGAATCATCGGAACGTGCCCGTATTGCGGCAAAGTTCCGCCCAGCGCCCGCAAAATATTAATTTGACGGGGAGTATTGTTGATATGGTCGTCGCCGCGAATGACATGGGTGATCTGCATATCCCAGTCGTCGACGACAACGCAAAAGTTGTATGTGGGCGTACCGTCGGTACGTGCAATGATCAGATCGTCCAGCTCGCCGTTGTCAATCGTGATCGGGCCTTTAACAAGATCGTTCCAGCTTGTCGTGCCGCCCTGGGGTGTTTTGAAACGAACAACGGGCTTGCGGCCTTCCGGTATCGGGGGCAACGTTTTTCCGGCTTCGGGCCGCCAGGTTCCATCGTAGCGCGGCTTCAAGCCGTTGCGGCGCGCTTTCTCGCGCATGGCTTCCACTTCTTCCGCGCTGCTGTAGCAATAGTAGGCATTGCCTTCCTCCAGCATGCGTTCGATCACATCGCGATACAAGTCCATGCGTTGCATTTGATAGAAAGGCCCCTCATCGGGCTGCATGCCCAGCCAGTCCATGGCGTCGAGAATGGCTTGAACCGCTTCAGGTGTTGAGCGTTCGAGGTCGGTGTCTTCAATACGCAAAACGAATATGCCGTTGTGACGGCGCGCAAAGGCCCATGCAAAAAGCGCTGTGCGGGCCCCACCCAGATGCAGGTAGCCTGTGGGTGAGGGAGCAAAACGGGTGCGGACGGTTTGGGAGGTAGACGAACTCATAGATTATGTTTAGGCTTTGCAGGGTGCCTGTTGTGGGCACCCGTATTGATGAATAATGGGTCTATTTTAGAGTAAGCTTTCACAGTCATGCTTCGTCATCGTCTTGCCGCCCTGTTTGATCCTGCATCAGTGCTGGTTGCCGGTCCTGCGCGACTGCCTATGAAAACCATTGCTTCACTGGGGCTTCTGGCGCAACATCAAACCCATGTGGTTTGGTCGGAAAAGGACGATACGCAATGGCCCGGGCGTCTGGCCGGTGTGTCGCCGGGGCGGCGTCTTGATCTGGCTGTTCTGGCGCTGCCTTATCACGCATTACCTGAAGCGTTGGGCGCATTGGAGCAATATCGTCCTCGTGCTCTTATTGTGCTCTCGCCGTCTTCGCCTTCGGTCACGCCGGAACAAGACTGCCAGCTGTGCGTGCAGTGGTCGCGCGAAAACGATTGCGTCATGCTGGGGCCCCGTACACTTGGCGTCCAACGACCCCATCTGGGGTTGAACGCAAGCCTTTCTTCACATCTGGCATTACCGGGCAAGGTGGCGCTGGTGTCGCAGTCGGAGGCCATTGTCAGTGCGGTGCTCGATTGGGCACGCGACGCGAACCTGGGTTTTTCCACCGTTGCGTCCATGGGCGATGAAACCGATTTGACGCTCGCTCATCTGCTCGACTATCTTGCGACCGATTCACGAACGGATAGCATTGCAGTCTACCTTGAACAGTTACCTTCGCCGCGGGCGTTATTCAGTGCCTTGCGGGCGGCGGCAGCGGTTAAACCGGTGGTGGTATTGAAAGCCGGTGGCGGGTCGCGTAACCCCAACTCCGAAAGCGACGCCGTATTTAATGCCTTGTTGCGACGAGCCGGCGCTGTACGTATTCCTTACTTTGTGCAATTGTTTTCGTCCATCAAGGTATTGCGCAGCCCTGTGCGTCCGAAGGGCCGGCGTATTGCCATTGTTTCCAATGGCAGTGGGCCGCCTCAGCTGACGCTCGATATCATGGGGGCTGCTTCGGCGGTGCAAAGGGCCGAGTTGTCGCTGCATACGCAAAAGGTCTTGGCAGAATCGCTTGAAGAGGCCGCCCAGGTTGCCAATCCCGTGGTAACGCGCGTTGCACTGACGCCGGAAACCATGGAGGCTGTGTTGAAGTCGTTGACGGCCGACGCGGGTGTCGACGGTATTCTCGTTCTGTTGGCTCCCGATCAGCGCGTTGATATGGGCGGCATTGTTGCGCAACTGGCGCATACCGCCGCCAGTGCCACCAAGCCGGTCATGGCGTGCCTGATGGGCGAGGCCACAATGCGCCCGCTAAGGCACCGGCTCGATGAGGCGGGAATTCCGTCGTTTCGCACGCCTGAGGCCGCTGTGAATGCTTTTGGTGTGTTGGCCACCTATCATTACAACCAGGTGTTGTCGCAACAAACGCTGCCCCCGGAGCCGCTGAACCAGCCGCCGAAGGTAGACCAGGCACGTTTGCTGATTAACGCGGTGTTGCAGGCGCAAAGATCCACGCTTGAGTTTCACGAGTGTGCCCAGCTCCTGGCCTGCTTTGGCGTGCCAGTTGAGTTGCTCTCGGATCAAGACGATTTTCCCGGGTTGAGTCAGGTTGATGATGCGCCGATGGCAATTCGTGTGGGGCACGATGCGCAGTATGGTCCGTTCATTAACTTTGGTTCTGGTGGTCGTACTGTTATCTCGTCGCGTGACAGGGCGGTTGATTTGCCGCCGTTGAATAGTTTCCTGGCTCGGCAGATCATCGAACGCAGCGTGGTCTGGCGGCGGGCGTTGCGGCATCAGATTAGTCCGGCGGCGCAGGCCAGCCTGGAGGATGCGCTTGAGCGGTTATCCGACATGGTGTGCATGCTGCCCGAAATTCAGCAGCTTCTTATTGACCCCCTGTGGGCCGGAAATACCCACCTGTTTGCCCAAGCGGTTCACATTGAAGTGGCGCCGTCACGCTTGGCGGCCTTGCCGGAGGAGTCGGGTTATGGCCATATGGCTATCCACCCCTATCCACGTCATCTGGTGCACGAGAAGCAGTTTGCCGACGGTCAGCCCTGGTTGATGCGTCCCATTCGGCCGGAGGATGCCGAACCCTTGCAACGTTTTGTGCGTGGTCTGTCCGACGAGTCGCGTTACATGCGTTTTGTGTCCATGTTGCGTGAACTCACGCCCAGCATGTTGGCGCGTTATACCCGGATTGATTACGACAGGGAACTGGCGCTGGTCGCCACGGTGCAGTTACGCAATCCCGAGCACCGGGGGCATCCGCAGGAGGAAATTATTGGTTTTGCGCATTATTTGCGTAATGCCGATGGCCGGGGCGCGGAATATGCCTTGGTCGTGGCCGACAACTGGCAGCGGCACGGGTTGGGGCAGGATCTGCTGCAAGGCTTGTTGCAAGTGGCTCGCGCACAGCATCTTGATTACATCGAAGGGTTTGTGCTGGCGGCAAACCGACCTATGCTGGGGCTGATGACCCGCATGGGTTTCAAGAATGACGTCGATGAGGACGACCCTGTCTTGCGTCGCGTGTGGTTGTCGTTATAGCCGCCACCGAGGTGGGCGGCTATGCCGCATGCGCAGTGAAGTTGCGTGCAAAAAACCGGGCAATATCGCGAATTTCGTCCAGGCACACCGAGTGGGGTATGCCGTAGTTTTTCCATTCAATGTTGTAGCCCAATTGTTGCAACTGTTCGCATGAAGCCTTCGCACGCTCAATGGAAACAACCGGATCTTGCGTGCCGTGCGCCATGAAGATGGGTGTGTCTTGATTCGCCGGGTGGCGTTCCGCCTCGACCATTTCAGCCAATGGCAGGTAACCGGAGAGGCATAGCAGGCCCGCCAGTTGTTCCTCCAGGCGCAATCCCGTTTGCAGTGTCATGGCGCAGCCTTGCGAGAAGCCGGCCAGAATGATGTTATGGCTGGGAATACCGCGTGCATTTTCACGTGCGATAAGCGCGCGGATGATTTGTTCCGACTGACGAAGGCCGTTTTCATCTTCGCGCCGGCCGATATCGCTGTCTTTTATGTCGTACCAGGCGCGCATTTGCATGCCCTGGTTAATGGTCACGGGCATGACAGGGGCATGGGGGAACACAAAGCGAATTTGCGGGTTCGGCGCCAGATTGAGTTCCGGGACGATGGGGGCGAAGTCATTGCCATCGGCACCCAGGCCGTGCAGCCAGATGACAGCGTGTGTCGGGTTTTTGCCTGTTTCGAGCTCAAGAGAGTCCAGTTGGGTGGTGAATTCGCTCATGGTGGTATTGTTTCGACAGTACGGTAAAAATTAAGAGTTCGTGTTTTGTAAGGTTTTCAAGGCCTGATACAGCGCCCGGTAATGTTTGCGTTTCGGAGCCTGCCCGGGCTGCAGGTTCTGATTGGCTTCCTGTTCCTTGCGCCCGGCACGGATCAGCGACCGCAAGTGCTGAACATCGGCTTGCTCAAATTCGGTCAGTAATTCCGTAAGGGCTTGGTCATCTTTCAGAAGCAAGTCGCGCTGGGCCTCTAATTGATGCATGGCCGCCGCTTCCTCACGTGAACCATTTTCCCATACATCAAGCTGGTGCCTGATTGCATCGGCGTCGGCGTCGCGCATGAGTTTGCCCACATAATGAATTTGTCGTCGGCGACCTTCACGACTATTGATGCGCTGCGCCAGCCGAATCGACTCCAGCAGTTTTTCCGATAAGGGAAGTTGCTTCAGGCGTTCGGGAGAAAGGTCGACCAATTCTTTGCCAAGGTCCAGCAAGGCATGCATTTCGCGCTTGACCTGCGACTTGCTGGGGCGGTCGTATTCGCTTTCAGAATTTTCGGACTCGTTTGTCATGCAGGTAAAAGATAAGATCGTGGAATTAGCGATATGATAACTGCGTTAAACAAGAAGGGATGTAATGAGCAAAAAATCCAATTTCCATCTACCGGTCAAAAAGAATCAGGCCCGCTTTCAGGAACTGGTGACCGAAGCGCTCGACTATGCCCGCTCTCTGGGTGCGAGTGATGCCGCGGCCGAGGTGTCCGAATCTCGAGGCTTGTCTGTCTCGGTTCGCAATCAGGATATTGAAACCGTTGAGCAAACCCGGGATCGTTCGCTGGACGTGACGGTTTTTGCCGGCACCCAGCGCGGCTCTGCTTCAACATCTGATTTTTCCAGGAAAGCGCTTCGGGAAACCGTCGATGCGGCGTGGCATATTGCCAAGTACACGGCCGCCGATCCGGCGGCGGGGCTGCCGGACGCTGATTTCCTGGCGTTTGAATATCCTGACCTGCATCTTTATAGCCCGTGGGACGTAACAACCGAAAAAGCGGTTCAAAAGGCCTTGAAGGCCGAAAAAGCGGCGCGCGCCGTCAGTCCGCTCATCACGAATACCGATGGCGCATCGGTCAGCACGTTCGAGGGCCATTTCGTCCTGGGGAATACGCGTGGCTTTATGGGTGGTTTTCCGTATACCCGCCACGGTATTTCGGTAGCGCCCATTGCGGGGCAGGGCGAGAATATGCAGCGCGATTATTGGTATTCCGCTGCACGCGATCCCAAGCATCTGGCCAAAGCGTCCAAAGTGGGGCGTTATGCTGCACACCGCAGCCTGGCGCGTTTGTCGGCACGCCGTATTAAAACCGGAAAATACCCAGTTCTTTTCGAGGCGCCTCTTGCCGTTGGCTTGTTGGGGTCTTTGGTGCAGGCGACCAGCGGCGGGGCATTGTATCGTCGTGCCAGCTTTCTGCTCGACGCCTTGGGCAAGCCGGTTATGGCAGACCATCTCGATGTTAAGGAAGATCCGCATGTTTCAGGCGGCATGGGCAGTTCGCCATTCGACGACGAAGGCGTTCGAACGACGGCACGTGATGTCGTTACCGGCGGCGTATTGAACGGTTATTTCCTGTCGACTTATACCGCGCGCAAGTTGGGCATGGAAACAACCGGGAATGCCGGTGGTTCGCACAACCTGACGCTGTCTTCCCGTCTTACCCAGCCCGATGACGATTTTCGCGCCATGTTGCGTAAATTGGGCACGGGCCTGTTGGTAACCGAGCTCATTGGCCAGGGCGTGAATTATGTAACGGGTGATTATTCGCGCGGCGCTTTTGGCTATTGGGTCGAGAATGGCGAAATTGTCCATGCGGTACAGGAGTTCACCATTGCGGGAAACCTGGCGGATATGCTGCGTCAAATCGCGGCGGTCGGGTCCGACACGATTACGCGTGGGTCCAAAACGACCGGGTCTATTCTGATTGAGCAAATGTCAGTGGCGGGTCAGTAGTGCAGGTCTCATGCACTGTCGTTTATTTTCGGGAGAGTCATAAAAATGGAACGTCGCGCTTTTTTGGGTAAGGCCGGGTTGGGTGCAGTGGCAGGCACGGCCGCCATTGCAACGCCGGCTATTGCGCAGCAAAATCCCAAAGTCAGTTGGAAAATGACATCAACTTACGGGCCGACCTTACCGCCTTTGTTCGGGTCTGCCGAAGTCTTTTGCAAGATGATCGAAGAGGCGTCCGACGGGCAATTCACCATTCGCCTTTACCCGGGTGGCGAAGTGGTGCCGGGCTTCGGTGTGCTTGACGCCGTTGGCAATCGTACTGTCGATTGCGGCCAGACCGCCTCTTATTATTACTATGGAAAGGACCCCACCCTTTGTTTCGATACTGCCGTGCCGTTTGGTTTGAATGCGCGCCAAATGAATGCCTGGATGGATCAGGGTGACGGCCTGAAACTCATGCGCGAGGTCTTTGCCCCACGGCATATCGTGAATTTTCCCATGGGCAATACCGGTACCCAAATGGGTGGCTGGTATCGCAAGGAAATCAAGTCGGTCGCAGACCTGAAAGGGTTGAAAATGCGTACGGCGGGCTTTGCCGGCGATGTGTTGTCACGCCTGGGCGTGATCCCCCAGCAAATCTCGCCCGGCGACATTTATCCCTCGCTTGAAAAAGGGGCGCTTGATGCGGTTGAGTTCGTTGGGCCGCTTGATGATGAAAAGCTGAGTTTGCAGCGCGTGGCCAAGTATTATTATTACCCGGGCTGGTGGGAAGGCTCTGCTCAAGTGTCTTTATACGTGAACGAAAAGGCGTATGCCGAACTGCCCAAGCAGTATCAATCGCTTATAGCGCTGGCTTCCCGTTATGCGGGTCAGCAGTTATTAACGGATTACGATGCGCACAACGCCGATGCATTGCGGCGCCTGGTTGCGAACGGGGCGCAGTTGCGCGCTTTCCCGGTTGAGGTTTTGGATGCCTGTTACGACGCGGCGCAAGCGGTCTATGCGGAATTCAACGCCAAGTACCCGCAGTTCAAGAAAGTGTATGAAAATTACATGGCTTTCCGAGATCAAACCATCCCCTGGTTCCGGCTGGCCGAGGGCAGTTACGATAGCTATCTGAGTCGCGCCCTGAACCGGGCAAAGGCACAATAGTTACGCAAAAACAAGAATTTATGCTATGATTGTGGGCTTTTCCAGTTAAGGGTACGGGCGAAGTACAACGCTTAGACCCTGTTTTATTTTATTTTTTAGGAACCATCATGAAGACCTTCGTGGCCAAGCCGCATGAAGTCAAACGTGACTGGTACGTGATTGATGCCAAGGGTAAAGTCCTTGGGCGTGTAGCCAGCGAAGTTGCACGTCGCCTGCGCGGCAAGCACAAACCAGAATTCACACCACACGTTGACACCGGCGATTACATCGTCATTATTAATGCTGCCGATATTGTCGTTACCGGTAACAAGGCGCTCGACAAGCGCTACTATCGTCACTCGGGTTACCCCGGCGGCATTACCGAAACCAATTTCGAGAAAATGCAGCAGCGTTTCCCCGGTCGTGCTCTCCAGAAAGCCGTTAAAGGCATGTTGCCTAAAGGCCCGCTGGGTTATGCCATGGCCAAGAAACTCAAGATTTATGCTGGCGCCGAGCATCCCCATTCTGCTCAGCAGCCTAAACCGCTCGAAATCTAAGGACAGGTCATGATCGGTAATTGGAATTATGGAACCGGGCGCCGCAAAACGTCAGTCGCTCGTGTGTTCTTGAAAAAAGGTTCAGGCAACATCGTTGTCAACGGTAAGCCTGTTGATGAATACTTCGCTCGTGAAACCGGCCGTATGGTTGTACGTCAGCCGCTTGAGCTTACCAACCACCTCGAATCGTTCGATTTTCATATCAACGTGCACGGTGGCGGTGAAAACGGCCAGGCAGGTGCAGTGCGTCACGGTATTACGCGTGCGCTCATCGATTACGATGAAACACTCAAGCCAGTGTTGAAGCAAGCTGGCCTGGTGACACGTGATGCGCGTGAAGTTGAACGTAAGAAAGTGGGTTTCCACAAAGCCCGCCGTCGCAAGCAGTTCAGCAAGCGTTAATTTTCGTGGTGCCTTCAGGGCGGCTTTCGGGCCTCCCCAAACAAAAGCCCTGGCGCCTGCCGGGGCTTTTGGCGTTTTGGGCTGTTGCGGGATGAAAATGTCGCGGTGGTTTTTAAATTAGGTGTGCGTCATAGCATAATGACGGTGGTTTCAATTTTTTTGGGGTTCAGCATGGCAGCAGTCAACGGCAAAAAAATAAAAGTGGGTATTGTGGGTGGCACAGGTTACACCGGTGTAGAACTGTTGCGTTTATTGTCCTGCCACCCCAATGCTGAACTGGTCGCCATTACGTCTCGCAAAGAAGAAGGGATGCCGGTAGCGCAGATGTATCCCAATTTACGCGGTCATGTCGATCTTAGCTTTACGACGCCGGAAACTGCGGCGCTTGAGCAGTGCGATATTGTCTTTTTTGCCACGCCGCACGGCGTAGCCATGGAACAGGCGAAGAGTCTGTTGGATCATGGCGTACGAATTATCGATCTTGCTGCTGATTTTCGTTTGCAAGACACCGCCGTATTCGAGCAATGGTACAACCTGCCGCATGCTTGCCCCGAGATCCTGGCAGAATCCGTGTATGGGCTGGTTGAACTCAATCGTGAGAAAATTGCCAATGCGCGCGTCGTGGGTAATCCAGGCTGTTACCCCACCACGGTGGTGCTTGGGTTGCTGCCATTGTTGCGCGAGAAGGGCTTAATTGACCCGTCGTACATTATTGCCGATTGCAAATCCGGGGTGTCGGGTGCCGGGCGCAAAGAGTCGGTACCCACGTTGTTCTCGGAAGCCAGCGATAATTTCAAGGCGTATGGTATCGGCGGACATCGCCACCTGCCTGAAATTACCGAGCAGCTCGAAGGTATTGCTGCAGGTCCGGTCCAGCTTACGTTCCTGCCGCATCTGGTGCCCATGATTCGAGGCATGTTCTCGACCATTTATGTGCGTGTGCCGTCCGATGCGCAGGATACCGATTTCCAGGCTTTGTTCGAGCAGTATTATGCCGGTGAGGCCTTTGTTGACGTCATGCCGGAAGGTAGTGCGCCGGAAACGCGTTCGGTACGAGCCTCGAATAAACTTCGAATCGCGCTTCAGCGCCCGAATCCCGGCCAGCTCATTATTCTGGTGGTGCAGGATAACCTGGTCAAGGGGGCTTCCGGTCAGGCCGTTCAGAACATGAATTTAATGTTTGGTTTGCCGGAAACAACCGGTTTGGGTCTGGTGGCGGTTTTACCCTAGCGCGACGGCTGACATATACAGGGTTTAACAAGCCTAAGGCAGGAACTCTTTTTTCTTTGGTCAGTCAAAATTCGTATGGGTAGCAATCAATCAAATACTGCAGTAAGGCGCCGACCCGCCAGACGTTCGGCGTTCTGGCAGTGGACGGTCTGGTTGCTGGTTTGGGTGGTGGCCATGGGGCTTGGGTTTGCGGCGGGACAGCACATTCAGCTGGGCCAGGCGGCCAGGCAATATGCCAATCTTCAAACCGAATTTGATGTCACCGTTGCCCAATTGCGTTACGACATGTCCAGGCTGGCGGCCGAGAAAGAGGCGCTGCAAAGTCAGTTGTCGGTGGAGCAGAGTACGCGTCGTAGCCTGGAGGAGTCGATTCAGCGCGGTCAGGGCGACTTGGCCCAAGCGAATGAACGCCTGGCGTTTTACGACCAGTTGTTACCACCGGGTCCGTCGGGCTCGGTCAGTATCCGGGCCCTGAGTCTTAAGCCCAACGGTACGTTTATAGCGTATCGTGTATTGTTAACGCGTAATGCACAGCCCGGCAGCGAATTTAATGGCCATGTTGAGTTTGTGGCTAATGGAGAAAAAAATGGGGAAAGCGTTAAAATAACGTTAAACCCCGCAACGGGTCAGGCTGATGAAGGGGCGGCTGTGGCAAGCGCCGCGCAGTCCCTTCCCGTAAGCTTCGACCAATTTCAGCGTCTGGAAGGCTTGCTGAGTATACCGGACGGTATCCGTCTTACTTCTGTTACGCTGAATATTATTGAGGACGGGGTGGTTCGGGTTTCACGGTCTGTTAAGTTCCCCGGGCCCGACGCCGCATCCGAAACCGATGAAACTTCATGATTGTTTCATGAATGATTAACGCAGCATGCGCTGCACTGGAGTATCAAATGAGCAATGTGACTGAATCCGTCGATTTGCAAGCACCACCACCTCCCTTGTTGTTTACCGATGCGGCTGCGGCCAAGGTAAAGGATTTGCTGGCCGAAGAAGGCAACCCCGAGCTTAAGCTGCGGGTTTTTGTGCAAGGTGGTGGGTGTTCCGGCTTCCAGTATGGCTTTACTTTTGATGAGGTCATCAACGAGGACGACACGGCAATTGATAAGGAAGGGGTGCAGTTATTGATTGACCCCATGAGTTTCCAGTATCTGTTTGGTGCGGAAATCGACTACAAAGACGACCTTGAAGGCGCGCAGTTCGTTATTCGCAATCCGAACGCCACATCAACTTGTGGCTGCGGATCTTCGTTTGCAGCCTAAAATACTCGGGCGTATACGTTAAGCGTAATAGCGGCAGCCCAGGATACTGGGGTGCCGCGCGCCTGTTACCTCGGGTAAACCTGCAGGGTGGCCCGCTTCATGTGCCCAAGCCAGCCAGGCAAAAGCCAGGGCTTCCACGTGCTGCACGTCGATACCCAATTCCGAGGTTGGTATTACCGGGCATTTTGCCTGGTTTTGCAGCGCACGTATCAGCGTGTCGTTAAGCGCTCCACCACCACAAGTCAGTATTTCTTCAGTACCAGGCGCGTATTGTTCGATTGCCACGGCAATGGTTTTTGCGGTCAGTGTCAGTAAAGTGGCCTGAATATCGGCTGGAAGCAAGGAAATAGCGTGATCGGAACTGGCCCACTGCGCCAGGCGTCCGGTAAGCCAGTTTGCGTTAAAAAGATCGCGCCCGGTTGATTTGGGTGGTGGTTTCGCAAACCACGGTTCGCTGTGTATCAAATACGCAAGCAGATCGCGCGATACGGCGCCCTGGGCTGCCCAGCGTCCATTATCGTCGAAAGGTTGTTTCGTATGATGTTCGCACCAGTAATCCATTAAGACATTGGCAGGCCCCGTATCGAAGCCCGTAACCGGCTGGCCCGGGTGCAGTCGTGTGATGTTGGCTATCCCCCCCAAATTGACCACTGTGCGCCTCTTGGTGCTGCTGGAAAGCAGTGCTTGATGGAACGCGGGGACAAGTGGCGCGCCGTGACCTCCAGCGGCGATATCGCGCGATCTGAAGTCGGCAATGACATTAATGCCTGTCGCTTCCGCCAAATGGGCTGGAGCGTTCAGTTGAATTGTGAATCCCAAATCGGGCCGATGCCGCACGGTTTGCCCGTGAGCTCCAATGGCTTGAATGTCGGTTGAAGTGTAATTGGTGTCTTTCAACAACTGAGCACATGCAGTGCTGTACAGGCTTGTTAGCGCCAGGCTTGCTTGAGCCGCACGATGTAGCTCATCATTTCCAGGGGTATTAAGTGCGAGCAGGCTGATGCGAAGGTCGGCGGGCATGCCTAATGCAACTGCCTTGATGAGCTTGGGTTGCGAGGGGTTGGCAAAGTCTGCCAGCACCGCGTCGACGCCGTCGGTGCTGGTGCCAGACATAAGGCCAATGTATAAACGGCCGGCCACGGATTTCAAACCTTAGTTACTGCCGGCCTGGGCAACTTTCAGTTCGTTGTCGTTACCGCTTTGCCCTTCGTCCTGCAGCGCCGCCATCAAGGTGAAGTGATTGCGGTAGTTGTCCAGCGTTGACTGAAAGGCCGCCAGTTGTGTTTTGGTTAGTGCTTCAGCAACGGGAAGATCGACCGACAAAGGATCAACCGGCTTGCCATTTACGCGGAACTCATAGTGCAGGTGCGGCCCGGTTGCCCAGCCTGTAGACCCCACGTAGCCAATCAGTTGGCCCTGCTCGACGCGTGTGCCTTTGCGAACGCCCTTGGCAAGACGGTTCTGGTGAGCGTAATAAGTGGTGATATTATTTTTGTGCTTCAGGATAATAATGTTGCCAAAACCTCGCTGCTGGCCGGCAAATTGAACAACGCCGTCGGCCGTAGCATGAATGGGCGTACCGGTGGGCGCCGCGTAATCGACACCATTGTGACTGCGCCAATTGCCATGAATGGGATGGCGCCGTTTTCCGAAGTTGGAGCTGACACGGGAAAACTTCAAAGCGTTGCGTAAAAAAGCGCCTTTTAAACTTTTACCGTCGAAATCGTAGTAGCCGCCGGAACCGTCTTCAGGTTCGAACCAGATGGCATCATAAGTTTTCTCGCCGTTGTTGAACTCTAAGGCCAGAATACGGCCCGAACCCACTTCCTTTCCCTGATGGGACTGGGTTTCATACACCAGGCGGAAACGATCGCCTTTACGCAGATCGCGGATAAAGTCGATTTTGCTACCCAGAATTTCAGCCATTTGAAAAGTAATGGCATCGGGGATGTTTGCCGCGTCGGTCGCGCCAAACAGCGAGGATACAATTTCCCCTTCTGCAATACGCATCTGGGTTTCGGTTGCTTCGACCTGTTCTAGCGCAACAAAGTCGTCGTCGTTGTCGGGTCGGATTTCCAGCCATTTCGAGACGAATTTGCCGTTCTCTTTATCTTTAGTGCCGGGGGTATGGTAATAACGCAGCCACTTCATGCTGCCGTCGGCATTCAGGGCCGCTTGTACCGTACGTCCGGGGTACAGCTTGTAAATAGAGCGTGCGTCTTTGTTCTGTATCAGGAACTGCTGCAGATTGGCTTCCTGAACGTTCAGGCGCTGCAGTAAGGCAGCTAGGGTGTCGCCGGATTGAATTCGGGTTTCATCGATGAACGGCGCTGAATTGGTAGCGTGGCCGGGCTCGGGGAAAGGAGAGGGAAGGCTGAGCGTTTCCCGGGCTTGATATACTGGCGGCGTTGTTTCACTGATTGGTTTTACAACAGCCAGTGCCCCGGCGGCGGCAAAAAGGCCTAGTGCTAAAAGCACAAGGCCTCCGGTAACGTAATGATGCGTGGGTTTGTCTGCGTGCTTTCTGGGCATATTCGGCTTCGGTAAGGTTTGTTTCCGCATGTGTTGCGTGAATCAAAGCTTAAAATAGGTATCAATGCAATTTGCAAACCCTGCAACAAAGCGTGCAAGCCAAGAATAAGTGAGGCATCAAAATGAAGCCGCAACTGGATGTTTGGCCAGCAATGGAAAGAGCGTGGTGGGTTTGCAACGGATGCGTGTTGTATTAACACGATATGCTAGCGCATTCACTTGCTTTTTTCGAGTATTTTTTGCAAATTTTTTTACGGTAACGTCATGTCATCCTCAGAAGTCACTATGAATCCGGAATTAGAAGAATGTTTACGTGTCGTTAAGCGAGGATGTGACGAGTTGCTGGTAGAAAGTGAGTTTGTAAAAAAAATGGCGCGCAGCCGCGATACCGGCCAGCCGCTGCGCATTAAATTGGGCCTGGATCCGACGGCACCAGATATTCACCTGGGCCATACGGTGGTGTTGAACAAGCTGCGCCAACTGCAGGATCTGGGCCACACTGTCATTTTCCTGATTGGCGATTTTACGTCGATGATTGGCGATCCCAGTGGCCGCAATGCCACACGTCCACCGTTGTCGGCTGAGCAAATCCAGGAAAACGCGCAAACTTATTATGCCCAGGCCAGCCTGGTGCTGGACCCGGAACGTACGGAAGTTCGCTACAACTCTGAATGGTGTGATCCGCTGGGTGCGCGCGGCATGATTCAGCTTGCCTCGCGCTATACCGTGGCCCGGATGATGGAACGGGAAGACTTCACCCGGCGGTTCAAATCGGGGGTTCCCATTTCCGTGCACGAATTTCTGTACCCGCTGATGCAGGGCTATGATTCGGTGGCGTTGAAGGCCGATCTAGAATTAGGGGGGACCGACCAGAAGTTCAACCTGTTGGTTGGTCGCGAGTTGCAGAAAGAATATGGGCAAGAGGCACAATGCATCTTGACCATGCCTTTGCTGGAGGGAACCGATGGGGTCGACAAGATGTCCAAGTCCAAGGGCAACTATATCGGCATTTCCGAGTCGCCCGACTCCATGTTCGGTAAATTGATGTCGATTTCCGACACCCTGATGTGGCGGTATTTTGAATTATTGTCTTTCCGCTCAGAGGACGAAATCAGTCTATTGCAGAAACAGGTTGAAGAAGGCGCGAATCCGCGCAATATAAAGGTTATGTTGGCGCAGGAAATCGTGGCGCGCTTCCATTCGCAGAAAGATGCGCACGAAGCGCTTTCCCGGTTCGAAGCGCGATTTCGCGACGGTGCCATCCCCGATGAAATGCCCGAAGTAAAACTGGCAGGTGCGCCCAAAGGCATATTGAAAGTATTGCGCGAAGCAGGGCTGGTGGCATCGGGATCCGAGGCTCAGCGCAATGTTGAGCAGGGCGGCGTGAAGGTTGAGGGCAGTCGCGTGGAAGACAAAACGTTGCAACTGGATGCCGGCATTTATGTTATTCAAGTGGGTAAGCGAAAGTTTGCGCGCGTTACCCTGTCCTAATTTGAAGCAAGGATCAAAGAAAGGAGGTTTGCATGAAATTCAGCAGCACATCATTCGCCGATCAAAAGTGGATTCCCGAGCGTTACGCTTTTGCCAAGGTCGATAGCAACGCCCCTATTGCACTTTCCGACAACGTTAATCCCCAATTGGCGTGGGCTGACGTACCCGAAGGTACGCGTTCCTTTGTTTTGATCTGTCACGATCCCGACGTGCCCAGCAAGCCCGACGACGTCAACCAGGAAGATCGTGAGGTACCTGCCGACCTGCCTCGTGTCGATTTTTATCATTGGGTTCTGGTGGATATTGCCTCGAACGTACGCGAGATTAAAGAAGGAGAGTATTGCGACAGCATTACCCCGCGCGGCAAAGGTGGCCCCGTGGCGCCAAACAACACACGTCAGGGTATCAATCATTACACCCAGTGGTTTGCCGAAGATCGAGATATGAATGGCGACTACTTTGGTTATGATGGTCCGTGTCCTCCCTGGAATGACGCCATTGTGCATCGCTACGTTTTTACGCTGTACGCGCTTGATATCGAAACAGTCCCGGTTGACAACGCCTTTACAGGCCCCGATGTCCTGCAGGCAATCGAAAGACATGTGCTGGCCAAGGCCAGTATCACGGGTTTGTACAGCCTGAACCCGAAGTTGCGTGATGCGGCGGCATAAGGGCTAATCCACGGTACAATTTCGCCTTTAACTGATCGCAATTTATTGCATGCCATTAGGATTGATTCATGTTTGACCGCTCCCGTACGCTTGATCAAGTTGACCCCGATTTGTGGGCCGCGATCCAAAAAGAGAATGTTCGTCAGGAACAGCATATCGAACTGATTGCTTCCGAGAACTACACCAGTCCTGCCGTAATGCAGGCGCAGGGTTCGCAACTGACAAACAAATATGCTGAAGGCTACCCGGGTAAGCGGTATTACGGTGGTTGCGAGTATGTCGACATCGTCGAGAAACTGGCTATTGACCGGCTGAAAGCGCTGTTCGGCGCGCAAGCGGCAAACGTGCAGCCTAATTCCGGTTCGCAGGCTAACCAGGGCGTTTACATGGCTGTGCTTAAACCCGGTGATACCGTGCTGGGTATGAACCTGGCAGAGGGCGGTCACTTAACGCATGGTTCGCCGGTGAATGCTTCGGGCAAGCTGTATAACTTCATTCCCTACGGCCTGAACGACAAAGAAGAAATTGATTACGACGTACTGGAAGCCCTCACCAAGGAACACAAGCCCAAACTGTTGGTGGGCGGTGCGTCGGCTTATGCCTTGCGTATTGATTTCGAACGTATGGCGCGTATCGCACACGATAACGGTGCTTTGTTCATGGTGGATATTGCCCATTATGCTGGCCTGGTTGCCGGCGGCGCGTATCCCAATCCGGTGCCTCATGCCGATTTCGTTACGTCAACCACACATAAATCATTGCGTGGCCCCCGGGGCGGCGTCATCATGATGAAAACCGAGCATGAAAAAATCATTAACTCGGCCATATTCCCGGGTATTCAGGGCGGCCCGCTGATGCATGTTATTGCAGGTAAAGCGGTGGCCTTCCAGGAAGCCTTGCAGCCCGAGTTCAAAGCGTATGCCGCGCAAGTCGTCAAGAATGCCGACGTGCTGGCCAAAACGCTTGTTCAACGCGGTCTGCGGATTGTCTCCGGGCGCACTGAAAGCCACGTCATGCTGGTTGATTTGCGTGCCAAGGGCATTACCGGCAAGCTGGCTGAAGCGGCCTTGGGCGAAGCCCACATTACGGTAAATAAAAACGCCATTCCGAACGATCCGGAAAAGCCTTTTGTTACCAGCGGTGTTCGCCTGGGTACCCCCGCCATGACGACACGCGGTTTCAAGGAAGCCGAAGCCGAACTGACTGGCCATTTAATTGCCGACGTTCTCGACAATCCTGAAAACGAAACCGTTATTGCCGATGTGCGTGCCCGTGTGAACGAGCTGACTGCGCGTTTGCCGGTCTACCGTTAAACTCATCAACGAAAGGGCGGCTTGTTGCGGGTAGGGCAAGCCGTTACACACCATGAAATGCCCGTTCTGCCACAGTGCCGATACGCAGGTGATTGATTCCCGTGTTTCGGAAGAAGGCGATACTATCCGTCGGCGCCGTCGTTGCCTGGCATGCGATCGTCGCTTTACGACGTATGAGCGGGTTGAACTGACGATGCCGGCCGTTGTAAAACGCAATGGCACGCGGTCGGAATTCGATATCGAGAAATTGCGTGCCAGTTTGAAACTGGCGTTGCGCAAACGACCTGTCAGTACGGAAGAGGTCGATGCCGCTGTGGCACGAATCGAGGAGTCTTTGCTCACCAGCGGCAAGCGCGAGGTGTCGTCGGGTTTCCTGGGCGAGCTGGTCATGAATGAACTGATTAAATTGGATCAGGTGGCTTACGTGCGTTTTGCGTCGGTGTATAAAAGCTTTGAAGACATCAACGAGTTTGTAAAAGCCATTGATGAAATTAAAGTGGTGCCGCAAACACCGAAAAAAAGCGCGGGCCCATCGTCGGGTTCCGGCTGATTCCGCTACAGTCTTGCACTATGGTTGAACCTTCCCTTACTGAACACCAGGCCCCCACCAGCGCCGATGACGCCTATTGGATGCGGCTGGCTGTCGAGTTAAGCCGGGAAGTCTTGTATTTAACGGCTCCCAATCCTCGTGTTGCGTGTTTGATTGTTAACGACAATCGGCTTCTTGCCGCAGGCGTCACCCAGCAAGCCGGCGGGCCACATGCCGAGGTCATGGCTTTGCGCCAGGCTCAGGCACGCGGGCACAACGTGGCCGGTACCACCATTTACGTTACGCTGGAACCGTGTAGCCATTATGGTCGTACTCCGCCTTGTGTCGATGCCCTGATTCAAGCAAAGCCGGCCCGTGTTGTCGTGGCCATGCCGGATCCGAACCCGCTTGTTGCCGGACAGGGCCTGGCCCGCTTGCGCCAGGCCGGTATACAGGTGACGGCGCCTTTGTGCGCTTCGCAAGCGCTTGATGTGAACCCCGGGTTTGTGTCCCGCATGTCGCGCAAAACCCCCTGGGTGTGGTTGAAGTCAGCTGTTTCTCTGGACGGACAGATTGCGCTGGCTGACGGCCGTTCGCAATGGATTACCGGGCCGCAGGCGCGTGCCGATGGCCATCATTGGCGTGCGCGAAGCTGTGTGGTTTTAACCGGTTTACGCACCGTGCTGGCCGATGACCCCCAAATGACCGTGCGCAATGTTGAAACCCCTCGCCAGCCAATACGCGCAGTCGTCGACACCCGTTTCGAGATTCCGGAAGCGGCGCGGATTCTGGATGGCGCACCCACCTGGATTTTCACTTGCCGTCACGACGCCGATAAAGCACAGCGTTTGGCACAGCGGCAAGTGCAAACGATTCTGATGCCCGAGCACGAGGGGCGTGTGGACCTGGCAGCGGTACTGCAATGGATGGGGCATAACAACGTGAATGAAGTCCATGTGGAAGGCGGGGCATCTTTGCATGGGGCCTTGCTGGAGGCCGGGCTGGCAGATGAGTTGCTGGTGTACATGGCCCCCAAAATACTCGGTGCCGGGCGCGGTATGTTTAACATTCCCATGCGTCAATCGCTAACCGATCATGATGATTTCCGATTTGTAGCGCAGGAGGCAGTGGGTGACGACCTGCGACTGCGCTTGCGCCATCACGGGCATTGGCAGTCCCTGATGAGTTGCGTTTCCCAAGTTTCACTGGCTTAAGCCGGCGGTGTTTTCAGCCGATTAAAGGAGTTGTGATGTTTACAGGCATTGTGGCCGCCGTTGGCGCCATTACCCAGGTAACCCCGTTGCAGGGAGGCGATGCAAATGCGGGCGTGCGGCTAACCATTGCTGCCGGCGGACTGCCGTTGCAAGACACAAAACTGGGTGACTCCATCGCAATACAGGGTGCCTGCATGACGGTTGTGTCATTAACCGACGACAGCTTTCAGGTCGATGTGTCGCGTGAAAGTTTGAGTAAAACGGCAAGGCTTGATGCAGCGGGTGAAGTGAACCTGGAACATGCCCTGCGAGTGGGTGATTCCCTGGACGGTCATTTGGTTTCAGGCCACATAGACGGGTTGGGCACTGTAGCCAATTTTTCCCCGGTGGGAGAGTCATGGGATCTGCGCATTGATGTGCCTCCGAATCTGGCGAAATACTTGGCATACAAAGGGTCGATTACCGTTAACGGCGTAAGCCTGACAGTAAACAGTGTGCAAGACGATGCCCGGGGCGGCTGTCAGATCAGTATTAATTTGATTCCGCACACGGTTCAGGTCACTACGCTGAAGCATCTGAAGCCGGGCCATTCGGTGAATCTGGAAGTGGATACCATTGCTCGTTATGTTGAACGCATGCTAAGCGCTCAGAAGGCGGGTTAATTCAGTAAAAGCCATTTTTCTGTTAGAATGGCGGACTTCACTTTGGTAGTGAAAAAGGACAGGTGGCCGAGCGGTTGAAGGCGCACGCCTGGAAAGCGTGTATACGTTCAAAGCGTATCGGGGGTTCGAATCCCCCTCTGTCCGCCAGATTTCGGCTGTTGGCTCTGGCGCTAAGGGCTCTACCCCATAAACGGGGGATCCAGCATTCACTAAACACGGTTAATCACGCCATTCCAGCCGCATTGAGCCAAGACTCTCATGCGGTAATTCTCAAAATTTCTGAACCCATACGCTCTGCGCGAAAGCATTTCCATCTTCGTATGGAATCCTTCGGTGATGCCATTCGATTTGGAAAAGCGCCACATCCTGACAATGGGTTCTAGCCACGATGTTAGCGTGTTTGCCAGCGCCTTTGCAGGGCTTTGTTCAAACTGGCGAATAAGCGCCAGGAATTTAGGCAGCATCGTGCCCGCCCGTTTACGATGCGTCGTGCGTAAGGTCAAAAAGCCATTCAGTTGCTGTTTGGCAAAATACAGCGCATTCAGAACAGGCGATTGGGCCAGATACTGATGCAACCGCTCCTTTTGAACCGCAGACAGCCGCCAGTGATGGCGGCGCATCAAACTGAGCAACCCCCGGTTCTTGCGCCCCTCTGGGTCATACTGTTGCCATAGCTTCAGAAAGTGCTGGTTCACCAGCCGGATGACATGAAAACGGTCTGCCACAATCATCGCATTAGGAAAGTATTGACGGGCAATCTGGCGGTACGTCTCTGATAGATCCATCACAATGACCCGCACGTTCTCACGCCCGGGCAGACGCTTCAAATAACTGCGCAAACTGGCTTCAGAACGACCCAGCACCACATCAAAGACCTTGTGATTCTTCAAGTCAACCAAGGTGGTCGCGTAGCCCTTCTTGCGGGTAAAAAAGTGCTCATCAATGCCCAGCACCTGCGGACACGCCCGGCTTGACAGCTGCGACACCCGCTGCTT
>TARA_R100000501_G_scaffold3043_3_pt1 | contig 42212 bp, 36 predicted proteins | sample TARA_R100000501 | Tara Oceans TARA_R100000501 (sample SAMEA2620120) | marine metagenome | biome: marine biome (ENVO:00000447); feature: mesopelagic zone (ENVO:00000213) & marine oxygen minimum zone (ENVO:01000065); material: "saline water (ENVO:00002010), including plankton... | reverse complement strand
CCGAAGGGCTGGGACTATTTTTCCGTCCCACTGCGTTGGAAATGATTTATGTAGAACAACTACATCGCATCATTTCCGCCTTGTTGGACAAAAAAACAGCCTCCAGCAGTGGTGGCTATGAAAGATAAAAAGACCCTAGAATTGTTTATTTTTCATAGCCACCTCTGTTGTGACTGAAAATGTACCAATCAAGGCGCGAGGAGAGCAGTTTAGTGACTCTAAATAAACGACGAGCAACGAAGAGTGGTGCATTTTCAGCCTCAACCCAAAGGGCTGGGACTATTTTTCCGTCCCACTGCGTTGGAAATGACTTATGTAGAACAACTGCATCGCATCATTTCCGCCTTGTTGGACAAAAAAATAGCCTCCAGCAGCGGTGGCTATGAAAGATAAACAAATCCTTGTGAGGAAGACTTGAGATGATTCCAGTAATTTTATCCGGTGGTTCCGGAAGCCGTTTATGGCCATTATCACGAAAAAATAAGCCTAAACAGTTTTTGACCTTGTTTAACGATTCATCGATGTTTCAAAGCACGCTTACTCGTTTAAATGGCTTGGATTCTCTGGAAGCTCCGTTAATTGTTTGCAATAACGAGCATCGTTTTATGGTAGCTGAACAGCTTCAGGAGATTGGTCTGGATGCTAAAGGCATTATTCTTGAACCCTGTGCTCGTAATACCGCTCCAGCGATTGCTCTGGCAGCATTAAAGGCCATGGATAACGGCGAAGATCCGTTACTGTTAATATTAGCTGCAGATCATCTTATTTCGGATGTCACTGCTTTTCATAAGGCTATTGAACAAGCACAAATACTGGCTGAACAAGATAAACTGGTTACTTTTGGTATTCAGCCACAATCTGCTCACACCGGCTATGGCTATATTGAAGCAGAAGAAAAGTCGAAACCCAGTTCAGTAAAACGTTTTATCGAAAAACCGGATTTGGCTACAGCAGAGTCCTACCTGTCTGCCGGAAACTTTTTCTGGAACAGTGGAATGTTTTTGTTTAAAGCCTCCGCATATATTAAAGAGCTCGCACGCTTTTCGCCTGAGATGTTGTCTTCCTGTAAACAATCCCTTGAAAAAGCGGTTATCGATCTTGATTTTGTCCGTGTTGATCCCGAGCTTTTTGAGCAAAGTCCGAGTGACTCAATTGATTACGCGGTTATGGAAAAAACCGATAAAGCTATGGTTGTTCCACTCGATGCGGGCTGGAGTGATGTCGGTTCATGGTCTTCTTTATGGGAAGCTTTCACCCGTGATGCTGATCAGAATGTGTTGATCGGCGATGTTCTGGTTGAAAATGTTCATAACGCCTATATTCATAGCGAAAATCGTCTGGTGACGGTGTTAGGCCTGGACGATGTGATTGTTGTTGAAACACATGATGCTGTCATGGTGGCGCATAAAGATCAGGCACAAAAAGTTAAAACAATCGTTGAAGAACTGACCCGACAAAACCGTAAAGAAGTTATAACCCATCGTAAATGTTATCGCCCATGGGGTAATTACGACTCTGTTGATATGGGTGACCGATTTCAAGTGAAGCGCATATTGGTGAACCCGGGCGCATCTTTGTCATTGCAAATGCATTACCATCGTGCTGAACACTGGGTAGTGGTAAGTGGAACCGCTGAAGTCACACGGGATGATGAGGTCATGTTACTGGGCGAAAACGAATCAACATTTATTCCTCTTGGAAGTGTGCATCGTTTACGTAATCCTGGACGAGTCCCTTTGGAAATCATTGAGGTACAATCCGGCGCCTACCTTGAAGAAGATGACATTATCAGGCTTCAAGATACCTATAACCGTAAATAACAGAATAAGAGATGGCCTAAGGACAATTATGGCGCAAGGAAAAATCAGACATTACGACTCAAAAATTAATGCTATTTCAAGGCTAATTGATAGTGCCATTATATTAGTAACCTTTCTGGCTTTAATGGATTTGTTTGCTATTGAATGGCAACCAAAGCATGTCTGGTCTTTATTATTTTCAATTATTCTTTTTCACTTCTTTGCCGAATCACAGGATGCCTATCGTTCATGGCGCGGGACGTATCTAAGGGACGAGGTTACTGCAGTATTATTTTCCTGGGGTACGAGTATCGCGGTATTGGTGGCTATCGAACTGATTGTCATTAATGAACAAACCTATGCAACACCTTTCATATTAATCTGGATAATCGCTACACCTATCGAGTTGATTTCCTGGCATGCCATCGTTCGAATGGTGCTTGGAATAATGCGATCCAAGGGGTTAAATACCCGACGCGTGGCTATTGTAGGAGCGACGAAGCTTGGTTATCGACTGGAAAAATCCTTTGATGAAATGGAATGGACAGGTTACCGTTTCAGTGGTTTCTACGATGATCGTAAACCTGCCCCAAATCGTCGTTTAGAAGAAAATGCAGCGACTGTCCTTGGCAGTATCGAAGACTTAATAAGAGATTGCCGTACAGGAAAAATCGACATTGTCTTTATTACATTATCTTTGGCAGCTGAAGCCCGTATTCGTTTGATTACTGAAAAGCTTGCTGATACTACCGCTTCGGTTTATTTGGTACCCGATTTGTTTACTTTTAATCTGCTTAACTCCAGATGGGTGGATTATCAGGGAATAACGGCAATCAGCATTTATGAGACACCCTTTGCCGGTATTGATAGTGCAATCAAACGCATTGAAGATATTGTTTTGAGTTTTTTGATACTGTGTCTGATAGCCATTCCGATGTTATTGATAGCCATTGGCATTAAAGCGACTTCCAAAGGTCCTGTGTTTTTTAAACAGACACGTTATGGAATGGATGGTGAAAAAATAAAAGTCTGGAAGTTTCGTACCATGACAGTTGCTGAAGATGGGGATAAGGTCATTCAAGCCCAAAAGAACGATCAAAGGGTCACACATTTTGGCAAAATTTTACGAAGAACTTCACTTGATGAATTACCACAATTCTTCAATTCGTTAGGCGGTTCTATGTCAATCGTTGGCCCAAGGCCACATGCTGTAGCGCACAATGAAGAATATAGAGCGAAAATCCAAGGGTATATGCTTCGGCATAAGGTTAAGCCGGGTATTACCGGTCTTGCCCAGATAAATGGTTTTCGTGGAGAGACGGATACGCTGGATAAAATGGAAGGGCGTATCAAATATGATCTACAGTATATTCAAACCTGGACATTGCTTCTTGATCTGAAAATTATTTTATTAACGATCACTAGAGGTTTTGTTGGAAAGGATGTATATTAATGTCCAGAGTTAAATTTTCGGTATGACATCGCTGTCTAGCCAACAAAAAATTTAAACTCGTTCCTAAGATTAAAACTCACTTGCAATTCCTTTGACTGAGTTATCTATCAACACGATAGGTAATGCGCATATCAGAAATGTCGGCTGAGAGAAACATCTGGGAGTCAATCATTTCGGGTTCAATGTTGTTCCCGACAATCTAGCCTAACTTACCGTGAGGTGAGGTCGGAAAGCCATGGGTCTTTAAAGTTAAGATCGCCAGGTTGCATTGTTTCATTTTTTCATCAAAAGGAAAAAATTATGAAAAAATCAATGCTATTTTTTGCAGCCTTGTTGTTCTCGATTAACGATAAGGTAGCTGCATTGACGTTAACAGGTACTGGTTCTATTGGAGCAACCCAAAACGTCGATCTAAACAATAACAGCACTGTGCTTGCTGGTGGTTTTGTTGCTGCTCGCGGCCTTTGGAGTTCAGCTTTTAATGCAACTACAGATGCTGATACACCCGTAGTTATTGAATGGTCATTCAACCCTACTACTAGCCTTGGTTCCGCCCAACTTGCTTTTGGTGAAGTTGGTGGCCCATTACAAATGTTTAATATTAGTAGTGACTTTATTTTCAATGCTTCCATGACAGCTGGTACGACATATCTTGTTGCTATTTTGAACGCAACCTCAAATATATTGAAGTATGACCTGTCAATTTCACCATCAGCTGTTCCGATTCCAGCTGCATTGTGGTTAATGGCTCCAGCATTAATGGGTTTTTTCGGCTTACGTCGTAGAGCACTTAAATCTGCTACAGCTTAATTTTAAACGTATTGAATTCCTGCTTACTTGAGGAAAGGAGCTTTGTTCCTTTCCTTAAATTGCAAAACCATTGTAAACACTGTGAATCAATTCACATTTGATTAAAGATTTGAGTTAATCCAGCTAAATTTTGTGTTGCAGGGCTCATTATTTGTAACAAATTAACAGTATTGTTCAACCGTCACTTGAGAGCTGTTTCTAAGTGGCTTTATTTGTTGGGAACGGAAATGGTTCCTATTTTAAATCGCCAAACTTGTCGTGAGGCAAGGTCGGAAAGCCACGGGTCTTCAGGTATTATTTGAAGATGGCTGGGTTGCATTGCTTAATTTTTCAATTAAAGGAAATTACGATGAAAAATGCGATGCTATTTTGTATAGCTTTATTGTTCTCAGTTAGTGCTAATGCGGCTACATTGAGTTTATCAACTGTCGGATCAAATGGTGCGACTCAAGAAATCAGTTTAAATAACAACAGCACTGTGCTTGCTGGTGGTACTGTTGCTAATTCAGGTTCTTGGGAATCATTGTTTGATGTTACAACTGATGTTGATACTCCTGTAAGAGTTGAGTGGTCATTTAATCCTTCAACAAGCTTGGATTCAGCTCAATTGGCTTTTGGTCTGGTTTCTGGCCCTGGTGGTAATTATGTTGGTTTTCCAACTATTTTTAATATCACTGGTGACTTTATCTTTACTGCCATTTTGACTGCAGGTTCATATTTTGCAGTAGATATTCTTAATGCCACTTCAGGTATTTTGAAATATGACCTGTCAATCTCTGCAGTACCAGTACCAGCTGCATTGTGGTTGTTTGCACCAGCACTGTTAGGCTTCTTCGGTATACGCCGTCAAGCACGGAAAACAGTGGTTGCATAACACAAAATGAGTTAACAATATTGTTAGTTTTAAGAAAAGGGAGCTTCGGCTCCCTTTTTTTTTGCAGTTATGTACTTGATTCAGTTAGCTATTATTCACAGCATGAAGTGGGACAACCAATAGAATATTGTTATAAAGTTCATTAAATATGGATATTGTGAGAAAAAGAAAATCAGCTATAATCAGCCTGAAATATTTAATTTTTTTGCAATAAATTTGTCACTAGTACCATAGTACAATTTCAATCATGCAAATGAAGTAGTAGTGTTTAATCATCACCGAGATATTTCTTGGAGATAAAAAGTTCAGAGACAATGTTGTTTCTGTTTTTGTTGCCAAACTTACCGTGAGGTAAGGTCGGAAAGCCACGGATCTTCTGGCTGGGTTTTGAAGATGGCCGGGTTGCATTGCTTAATTTTTCAATTAAAGGAAATTATTATGAAAAATGCGATGCTATTTTGTATAGCTTTATTGTTCTCAGTTGGTGCTAATGCCGCTACACTGACATTATCAACAGTTGGTTCTTCAGGTGCTACTCAAAGTATTGATCTGAATAACAACAGTACAGTTCTTGCTGGTGGTACTGTTGCTAATTCAGGAGTTTGGGAATCATTGTTTGATGTTACTACTGATGTTGATACACCAGTAAAAGTGGAGTGGTCATTTAACCCAACTAACAGCTTGAGTAATGCTCAATTGGCCTTTGGTCTGTTGACTGGACCTGGTGGTGGTTATGTTGGTGCGCCAACTATTTTTAACATCACTGGTGATTTTATCTTTACTGCTATTTTGACAGCGGGATCATTCTTTGGTGTTGATATTTTTAATGCCACATCAGATGTTCTGAAATACGACCTGTCAATTTCTGCAGTACCAGTACCAGCTGCATTATGGTTATTTGCTCCAGCATTGATGGGCTTTTTCGGTTTACGTCGTAAAGCACTGAAAACAGCTGCTGCATAGTAACAAATGAGTTAACAATATTGTTGGTTCAAGGAAAGGGGGCTTCGGCTCCCTTTTCTTTGTGGGGCTCAATATCATCAAAAGACTCTAAAGTTTTGCATCTGCGATTTACCTACATGATTTGAAAAATCCACAAAAACTGTTAGTCTGTAACTGAACTTTCACGAATATAAGAAAGTCTCAATTTTAGAAACAATTCTGTTTCTATCTTCAATATAAAGCCAAACTTGTCGTGAGGCAGGGTCGGAAAGCTACGGATCTTTAATTGACTAAAGATGGCCGGGCTGCATTGCTTATTTTTTCACTTAGAAGGAAATTGCTATGAAAAAAGCGATGCTATTATGTATAGCCTTTTTATTCTCTGCTGGTGCAAACTCAGCAACTCTTAATTTAACAGCTGAGGGCTCAAATGGGGCATCCCAACAGCAAGTCACCTTAAATAAGAACAATGTTGTTTTAGGTGGTGGTGTTGTTGAAAGCTCCAGATCAAATTGGAGTTCAATGTTTAACGTCACAGCAGATACAAATACTGCTGTTGATGTTGAATGGTCATTTAACCCAGTGAGAAATCTGGTTTCTGCTACTGTAGCAATTTTTGCATTAGATGGTAGTTTTACAGAAACGTACGATATAACGGGCGATTTTACTTTTTCGGCCATATTGTCAGCAGGTAAAACTTACGGTTTGGATATTTTAGATGCTACATCACATGCATTAAAATACGATGTGTCAGTTACCTCATTATCAGAAGTGCCTGTACCAGCCGCATTATTTTTATTCGCTCCCGCCTTATTAGGATTGATTGGATTGCGTCGTAGAGCCAAGATGACTGCAGGCTAAAACGGGTAGGAGAAAGAAAAAGGGAGCTTGAAGCTCCCTTTTTTATATATTTTTTGTCAGAAAAGACTCTGTACAAACTGAATAAAAAACGTTACGGTTAAATTAACTTCCTTAAAAAGCTGGGAAGTTTTCACAATGGAAAGGATTTCTTCTTTCCTATCAATAGCCAAACCTGTTGTGAGGCGGGGGCGGAAAGCCACGGGTCTTACCCTGTAAGATCGCCGGGTTGCATTGCTTAACTGAATCTATAAATCAAACCCCTTAAAGGAGCGACTTATGAAAAAAGCGATGCTTTTCTTTATGACGTTATTTTTCTCAATTAGTGCAAATGCAGCAACCTTAAATTTGACCACCGCCGGATCATCAGGTGCTACGCAAGAAGTTAGCTTAAATAACAACGATGTTGTATTAGGTCACGGAACGGTAGATGAGCCAAACACCAACTGGTCATCATTTTTTGATCTATCTACAGATCAAAATACACCCGTTAAAATTGTATGGTCATTTAATCCAGAAGCAAATCTAAGTTCAGCTACCGTATCGTTATTTGAGATGGGTGGTGCTGTTATTGATCAGTTTAATCTCATCTCAGATTACTCATTTACCGCCACGCTTATGACTGGTATAAACTATGGTTTGGATATCTTTAGTGCTTCTTCTGATGAGCTGAAATATGATGTTTCAGTATCGGCTGTGCCTATTCCAGCAGCGCTTTTTCTCTTCGCACCTGCCTTATTAGGCCTATTGGGACTGCGTTTACGTGCTAAATCAAAAGCGTAAAACTGATTAATTCAACAATAATACCCAGTTAAAATAAGGGAGCAGAAATGCTCCCTTTTTTTATGCTTAAATAACGTGTTATCATCCGAAGCGAATGTAAATTATAAACATGGAGAAGAATAATGAATAAATTGGTAAATGCAGTGTTGCTATTAGCGACACTTTCGATTGGAACAGTTGTTCATGCTTCAGAACCCTACACACTTAATGCAGGTGACATGTTAAGCATTTCAGTTTGGAATGAAGATGCTTTGCAGAAAGAGGTCGTTATTCTTCCCGATGGTACTATTTCGTTTCCATTAGCTGGCCAAATAAACGCCAAAGATAAAACAGTAGTTGATGTAGAAACTGAGCTTAAAGAAAAACTTTCAGAATATATCTCGGATCCAGTCGTTAACGTTACCGTCAATCAGGTTTCAGGTAACACCATTCATATCCTCGGCAAAGTTCTAACCCCTGGCTCCTTTGGAATGAGTCAACCGCTTGACGCAATGCAGGCTTTAAGTTTAGCTGGTGGGCTCACTACTTATGCGAAAGAAAATGACATTATCATTTTGCGTAGAGATGGAATGAAACAGCAAATTATTCCTGTCTATTATGCTGATATTAAACAAGGTAAATCACTTGAATCTAACGTGCTGCTTGAAAGCGGTGATGTCATTATTATTCCTTAATTTACGGATAATAATGATCGACACCAAGATGGAGTCAGCATGAAAATTAACATTATTACGGCGGTTTTAACTGCAACTTTATTTCAATCACCTTTTGCCAACGCAGCCGAATATATTATTGGTGCCGATTTTTCGCCAACGTTTAGTTATGATGATAATGTTGAATTACGTGAAGAAGAAGAGGGTAGTTTTGTTACCAAAATTACCCCTACTTTATTGTTATCACGTTCAGTTGAAAATGGTTCAATTGCACTGAATACCGGCTATAGGGTAGAAAGGTATGCCAGTTTAAGCGAGCTTGATCGTCAGGATCCATTTGCAAATTTTTCGACTAGCTATAATACAGAACGAAGTAATTACGGATTGAATGCGGGTTATTCTGAAAGAGCACAACGTTCAATCGCTGATGAAGATACCGGTGATTTTTCGTCTAATGCGACGGTAACATCAAAATCACTAGCACCAAGCTACCAATATCAATTTACAGAACGTGATTTTGCTTATACCAGTTTAAATTACAGTGAACGTACATATGATACCGGCGGTTTTAGTGATAATGAATCCATATCGTTAACAGGTGGCTGGCGCAGAAATCTTTCAGAACGTTTGACTGGCGGTCTGGCAATGACATATTCAGAGTACGAATCTGAATCCGAAAGAATCGAGTCTCAATATGACAGTTATAATTTAAGTGTCACTAGTACATACATGATGAGTGAACGCTGGTCGTTTTCAGGACAGGTAGGATACCGTACTACGGAAAGTGAAACACAATCGCTTCTTGGTGGGCCTAACCAAACTGACCGTAGTGCAGGATCATTATTTGATTTTACTGCTAATTATCTCGGCGAACTGAATACGTTAACCTTTTCGTTGTCTCGTTCTCTTAATCCTTCCGGTGAAGGTGTGGTAAATGAAACGGACCGACTATCCTTTACTTGGATCAGAAATATTGCAGAAACCTTGTCGTTTTCTGTGAATACCGCCTACCAGGAAACAAGTTCTGCTGATGATCTCACCAATACAGATAGAGAGTTTTTTACTTTTTCGCCATCGCTCAACTGGCAACTCCAGAGAAATCTTGCCCTGAAGATGGGGTATCAGTATCGCCAACAAAAAGGCACCAGTTTTGGTGGCTTTAATACAACTGGTGACAAAGTCGACAGTAATATGGTTTTCCTCACGGTAAACTATGATTGGGATGGCCTGCGTTTATCGCGATAAATTTAAGAGTACATAATGGAAGAAGAAGTTAAAGGTCTACGGGATTATCTGGATATCCTGTGGAGGCGTAAATATTGGATTGTGATTCCAGCTATAGTTCTGATGATAGGCACAGTAGTATTCACATACTCACTTCCCGAGAGCTTTAAATCCCAGGGTTTGATTTTGATCGAATCTCAGGAAATCCCACAAGATTTGATTCGCACCACCGTGACCAGTTACGCGGATCAGCGTATTGAGGTTATCAAGCAACGACTTCTTACTACCAATCGGATTATGGAGGTGGTTGAAAAGCATAACCTTTACCCTGAACAAAGAAAACGCTCTCCCATTTCCGCGCCGATAGTGGAGTTATTTAAGAACAATGTCAGTGTGGATATCATTCAGGCAAATGTTACCGATCCCGCCAGTGGACGTGCTAAAAGAGCCAGCATCGCCTTTACAGTATCGTTTATGGATCAGTCACCACAAAAAGCACAACAAGTTGCTAACGAGCTGGTTACCGAGTTCTTAAATGAAAATGCCAGAGCAAGAACCGATCGAGCAGAGGACACCACCCAGTTTTTGAAACTGGAAGGTGACAGAATGCAGAAAGAAATTCAGCAAACCGAAAAAGAAATTGCTGAATTTCGTGATCAATACAGTGACAGCCTTCCTGATATGCTCGATTACAATCTGACTACGGTTCAGAATATCCAGGAAGAAATCTCGTCAATACAAAATCAGATCATGGTGTTGAGCGACCAAATGACCACCATGGGGTTACAGCTTTCGATGATTCCCAAGCAAGCCACTGGTACAATCAGCAATGCTTCAGGTCAACCCTCAGCATCTATGGTCGCGTTACAAGAGCTGCGCGCGCAATATCGTTCAATGCAAAGTAAATATTCAGCTAACCACCCTGATTTACAACGCGTAAAACGTGAGATAGATGCTCTTGAAGCGGAAGTTGGAGTTAATGCGTCTCCTCGTGAAGATGTAGAAATGCAATTGACTTCAGCCAGAAGTAATTTGCAAACACTTAAACAACGTTATTCTGCAGAGCATCCTGATGTTAAATCGGCTGAAGCAGAAATTACCCGCCTGGAACAGCGTTTAGCGGATCTCCCTGTAGAGAATACGAATACTGAAGCACCAACCGCCAGCGGCTCCACCAATCCAGTATATATAGAAGTCAGCGCCAAGATTGATGCAACAGAACGAGAGATTGGCCGTATGCGACAAAGGCAGGCAGAGCTGCGAGAGAAGCTGGCAGAGTATGAAAACCGTGTCTATCAGACTAATCAGGTACAGCGTGCTTACCGGGATCTGACCCGTGACCGTGAAAATAAATTGGCTAAGTATCAAGAGTTAAGAGCCAAACAATTAGAAGCAGAACTGGCACAAACACTCGAAACTGAAAACAAGGGTGAAAACTTTACCCTGATCGAACCGCCTCAAATTTCCAATACCGCTGAAAAGCCAAATCGCAAGAAACTTATAGTAATGGGATTTGCTGGATCAATTGGCGCAGGCGTTGGGCTTGGGCTCCTCGTTGAAATGTTATTTGGTGGCGTGCGTGGTTATACACAAATTTCAAGAATTGTCGGAAAACCACCGATTGTTGTCATCCCGCTTATTAAAACCGATCATGAAAAACGCCGTAAGAGACGAATCATTTATAGTTTGATCGTTTTAGGAATTATCCTTGGCCTAGGTGCTGTCATATTGTTTCATTTCTTTGTAATGAACCTAGAAGTATTATGGTTCAAAGTACTTAATAAGCTGAGCTTGCTGTAACAACAGTATCAACAATTAATACGGTAGTTTAATTATGGATAGAATTCAGAAAGCGCTTGAAAAAGCTAAACAGCGGCATGCTCAGAAACCTGAACCCATCAGAGTAGAACCAACTAAAGCGGAGAAGAGTGTTTCACAAGCCGAAGATCCACTGGCCGCGCCAATAGAGTCGATATCGTATTCTCAGACAAAAGTGGTGAACGTTCCAAATCAACATCTTGAGCGCAAACGAATCATTGCCGGTTTCTACAATAATCCGCAATCAGCCGTGTTCAGAATGTTACGGACCCAGGTACTGAAAAAAATGCGCAGTAATCGCTGGCAAACGCTGGCAGTGACCTCTCCAACTGCCGGTGAAGGTAAATCAGTTGTGGCTGCTAACCTTGCTATGGCAATTGCAATGGAGCTCAATCAAACCGTTTTGCTGGTAGATATGGACTTGCGTAATCCGAGTATCAGTAATTATTTTGGTCTCAATGCTCAGGTGGGTCTCAAAGATTATCTTTCAGGTGACTTAAAACTCTCAGAGGTTTTAATCAATCCGGGTATCAAACGATTGGTTATCTTACCGGGCGTCGGCAGAGCGGAAGATTCTGCTGAATTGCTTTCCAGCCCCAAAATGGCCAGTCTGGTAGCTGATATTAAATCTCAATATGATTCCCGGGTCATTATTTTTGATGTGCCGCCTGTTTTGCAAACCGATGATGTGTCACTCGCAGCAAGCTATTTTGACAGTACATTACTTGTCCTCGAGGATGGTAAAAATACTGAATCGAATATTACTAAATCTTTGCAGATGCTTGAAGGATCACACTTGCTAGGTACAGTGGTAAATAAATCCGCCAGCCCCCCTGAACATCAAAATTATTAATCTATGTATACAGAACACTTTGGTCTTACGCATAAGCCCTTTAACCTGGTACCCGATCCTCAGTTTCTCTATATGAGTCCCAATCATAAGAAAGCGCTCACCATGTTGGAATATGGTTTGATGAGTCATGCTGGGTTCACGGTGGTGACAGGCGAAATTGGCGCGGGTAAAACAACGCTTATACGGGCTTTGCTAGGAAAGATTGATGATGATTGTGTTATTGGCCTTATCAATAACACTCATGAATCATTTGGTGAGTTGATGGTCTGGGTGCTGGATTCGCTTGAAATAGAGTCTAGTGCTACAGATAATGCTGGCCGTTATCGGGATTATATTAACTTTGTGGTTGAGCAGCATGCTCAGGGGAGAAGGGTAGTATTAATTGTCGATGAAGCGCAAAACTTGTCGGTTCAGGCATTAGAAGAATTACGACTTTTATCCAATGTCAATATTGACTCGGATATCTTCCTGCAACTCGTATTAACCGGTCAGCCTGAATTAATCGAAAAACTGAACCGACCAGAACTTGTGCAATTTGCCCAGCGCATTGGGGTAGAGTTCCATCTTAAGGCGCTTAGCTATCCTGAAACACAAAATTACATTGAATACCGTTTGGAAGTAGCGGGAGCTAAACACAAAATTTTCAGCAATGAAGCCTGTGCCGTAATTTATTGTTATAGCGAGGGAATCCCCAGACGTATTAATAACCTGTGCGATTTTGCTTTGGTTTATGCCTTTGCTGATGATAAAAAAGAAATTGATGTCGCCCTAATACAAGATATGATGCGGGACAAAAAATCTTCTCGTATTGTGGAGGCCAAGGCTTCAGAGAACCCGGATGTAAAGCGCGTTAAAAGCTGGTTGTTAGAGCAGCATAATATTCAGATAGTCTGATCTTTTATCGGGAGTTTCTCACTTGTAGCCGAAATTATTTCTTTTTGTGATAAATATCACGATTAAGCTCTTACTAAATTATTAATATTCAACCATCTCCATAATAAAGGAGATGAAGCCATCGAAACAAAATCCTTTAAAAATCCTCTGCCCCCCAGAGGCTTTTTGGCCCGATCGAAAGGTCGGGTTTTTTTTGGAGCTTATCAATGGGTAAATTGGTCAACTGATAGTTACTGAAAGCAAGAATTTTTTGCTTACAAGCTCACAAGTTCTTGTTCAAAAATCAACCAATTGTGAATGTGTGAATTTGATCACCTTTATTTGTGTAGTATGTACATATTATTCGACACGTATCATCTATTTCATAAGGGGGGGCGATGATCATGAAAAAAACAATTTTTCTGTTTTCAATATTTTTAATCTCAACATTTAGTGCGTTTGCTCAAGCTAATAGTTTTTATGTTTGCGACACAAATGGTGATGATAGTGCTGATGGCCTAAGCGAACAAAGACCATTTAAGACATATGATCACGCAATTTGGAGTTTTAACAAACTTGAGGCTGGTGGAAAACTATTATTTTGTCGCGGAGGAAAATTTCCTGCGACTAAATTCGCACGTCTTTATAACTCTAATTGTACTGCTGAAAAGCCTTGCACTATTGGTGCATATGGTAATGCAGATCTTGAGCGTCCAGTAATAGGTGCTGATGGAATCCACGCTATTAATTTTGAAAACGGCGGGGCTGCTAAACCTGACGGTGGTTATAATGTTGAGAATCTAACAATAATGGCAGTATCAAAAAGTGGTGCTGGAATAAGGTTATTTAATGATGTGGATGATGTAACAATTTCGAACGTGCATATTGAAGGCTTTAATGTTGGTATTTATGCCGCCGGTAATAATGCGCCCCAAGAAGGAGCCGGTTCTAATGAAGCAAATGATCGGCTTGTAGTCAAAAATTCCAATGTCATCAATAATCGTAAAATTGGTTTTTTAGGTTCATGTAACGACTGTTTGATTGAGGGTAATAATTTTGAAGGTAACGGAACGCATCCAAGTTTAGACCATAACATTTATCTAACTGGTTCAAACAAACATAAAAAGGGTATAACTGTTCGAAATAATACCTTATACAGATCAGCCATTGTTGATGGAAAATGCCAAGGTGTATCTTTAGTTGGGCACGGTTTGCTTGAGAATATATTAATTGAAAATAATATCATTAAAGAAGATGTTGGGAAGGTTAGTGGGGGATGTTGGGGTATTAGTATTGACCCCGGTTATAATAAAGTAGATGAATCTTTTAAAAATATTGTTATAAGAAATAATAAATTAATAAACGTTGGTATGATTGGAATAGGGTGCGCATCTTGTGAAGGTGCAATCATTGAAAATAATGAGATTATTGACGAAGGGAACGTCCTCAGAGCGGGTGTAAAAGTTCCAGTTAGAGAGGAAAACTCTATTAAATCGTCAAATGTTTACATCAGAAATAATCGTGTTATCTTAAATAATGAATCTGCTGTAGGTATATCAATTGGTGGGGAGAATCCTATTGTAGTTAGGGGGAATGACATTTCACTACCCTCTACAACCACAAGCAAGACTTGCTTTGAGCGTTTTCTTGCTAATGTGACAACTGATGTATCACAAAATATTTGTTCGAATCACAACGGTGTTTCTATCAATGAGGATTCATTAAATTTAGATAGCGAAGTGGCAGATAATATAGTTTCCCCACCATCACAGGAAATTGATGTTCAAGATGTTAGCTTGCCAAGTATTCGTACACAAAATCCTGTTGTTCAAGAGGCGAATGTTACAAACGATACTTCTTATTCACGTCCCACAATAACTACCACAGAACAAGTTGAAGTTATTGATGATAATGCTTCGGTTTCTTTTGGTGAGGAATCAACTGTAACTAGCACGGGAAGTTCCCCAGCTGGAGACTCTGAAAGATTTAATTCACTAAATGATGATGTATCAGAAAATATTGCTAACATTACAGTTTCACATGAGCGCCAATTACTAATAACAGAACCTATTATTGAAGTGGTTCCTGAAAATGTGGAGATTAATGAAACTTCTAGCTACACCAGACCATTAGGTAATACTAACTCCATTACAGTTAAAGACGTTACAGAAGCTGCACGGTCAGATTATTCTGAAGTTGAAGTCACCCAGTGTCGAGCATACAGTGGCAGAAGATGTTTATTAAGATAACAAAAAATGATTAAGTTAGACTTTTATCATTAGTTCGGCTATAGCCAGTTGCAAACAAAGCAACTGGCTTCTTTTTCTAGTTACGATTCATAAATCCTAAACTATAGAGTATTAAGATATATTTTTTTTTAATATAGAAAAATAAACGATTAACCATGCTTGGCGTGAAAAAAAATTATTTCGTATCACCTTAAAGCCATACTTTTTTGCTGTATGAAATCTTTTCCCTTTAATTGCCCACCATCCCCATTTTAAATAAATATCATTAAAAGATATTATTGATAATGATTTTATTGGAGTTAGATTGTTGTTTGGAACAATCCCGCGACGCAATTTACAATTATTGATAACAGATAACTTATTCTCAGTTATATTAGGCTTTTGGGAATGGCAAATACTTTCAATATGTTGCCGATAGTAAAATAGGTTTTCCTTTAAGTTAGCTAGTCTGCCTATTTCAGCGAGTCTTAAAAAAAGACACAGATCTTCGGCCCCAATTAAATTTTCGTTAAAGCCACCCAATGCAGTAACATTTTCTTTTCGCATCATTGAAGAAGGAAATATAATAGCGCCTCCATTACCTTTCATATGAAAGCTATCTATTTCACTATGTTTCAGGGGGGCTTTCCAATCAAATATTTCATCACCATCCTCATCAATCATAATCGTAGAAGTCCCAATAGCAACATACTCTTTATTAGCTTGTAAATAAGTGTATTGTTTTTCTAGCCTTGTGGGATGAGAGATATCATCTGCGTCCATCCAAGCAATTAAATCAGCTTTAGCTAAGGATAATAATTTATTGCGCGTGTATGAGATACCACAATTATTTTGTCTATAAAGTCTAATTCGTTTATCTATATTTGAGAGGGTTTCAACAATTTTATAGGAATCATCTTTTGAGCCATCATCAATAATAATTAATTCAAAGTTGACTAACGTTTGAGATAATATTGATTGAACAGCTTCATATAAAAAACGTTGAGCATTAAATACTGGCATTAATACAGAAACAAGAGGTTCTTTCATGTTTAAATCCAATATTGGAGAATGTAAGATGATAAATAATAGGTAATTGGGAATAAAGGTAACATAATAAATTCCCTTTTCAGATCTAGTAGTTTTTCTTTGTGCATCATATAAAATGTTGATGGAATATCAACAATATAATTTATAGCTATGACAAATATAGCGCCAACAATTCCATAAAGGTAAAAACCTATTGGCAATCCAATATAAAGAAAAATAACAACGAAAAAGATTAATAATGCGTGACTTTTAGCATTTCCCCTTGCCATAAGGCAAGCACCCGCAAGGCTAAAGCCAACAAATATTAACGAAATTGAAAGCATCTCAAACATCCAGCCTGCTTGCTCATATCTATCATCATATAGAAAATTGATTATGTGGCTACCTGAACTTGCTAATATTCCTCCAATTGTCATAGTGATTAAATCTATACGTAATCTTAATCTATAGTATGTTTGTTTGAGTTTATCTGGATTATTTCTTACTATTTCACTTAGCATAGGGTAAAAAACGGCACTTATTAATTTCTTTAGTGCTCCTTTTAAGGCATTGGCCATAAAAAAGGCAATACTATAAATGCCCAGTAATTCAGAATTAATGAACCCCCCTAATAGCAATCGATCCCCTTGTGATAAAAGAAATCCTAGTATCGATCCTAAAAAAATCCATTTTCCAAAACCAACTATTTCTTTCACACTATTTTTATCAAGTGCAAAATTGGGTCTCTGGCCAAGAGAGCGATGATGTGAAAGAATCATTTTTACTAAAGATGATACTATTCCAGCAATCACTAACACCCATACCTCTCTCCAATAGTATGCAACTAGTAACATTGAAGACAAACCAACGACTTGGCTAAGTATCTCAATAATAGTTATTTTTGAGATCATTAGCTTTCTGTTTAAAAGTTGTAGGTTTATTGAGTTAAAACCACCAATCAAAGCTGTTATTGACATGAATGCTAACAAAAAAGGTAAATTGGAATCTGTATAGACTGAATCTGTAGGTAAGAGATTATTTTTGTTTAAATTATTGAGTGTAATGCTAAATAGCAAAGCTATAATAAATATACAAAATCCTCGTAATATTTGTATTGTCCATGCGGTGTTTAAATAAACTCTTTGCTCCCCCTTTTTGCTTTGGACAATATTTTGCTGAAGGCCAATGTCTGAAAACATTGAAATACCACTCATGAAAACAGCTACCAGTGCCATTACACCAAACATCTCAGGCACTAATAGCCTTGTCATTATTAAATTGCTTAACAAGCGAAGTAATTGACTAGTTGCATAGCCTGCTGTGACCCAATAAGTCGAATTTATTGCGCGGCTTCTAATAGGTTGAATTTGCATGGTTTCTTTATTTATGATGGATTTTGAATTGTTAATTAAATTTCTTAGAAAGAATTAACGTAGATAAAAATATTTGAAGAGATAAGTTGTTATTTTATTACAACGGTTTTGTCTATTTATATCTTTGTTGCTTGTATCCTATCCATATTTTCTATAGAGGATGTTATCTTTAAATTTTATCATTATCAAATAATACTACTTAGTGGATGTTCTTCCTTGACCTTAATCTCTAGTCCACAATAAATTTAAGTATAGCCCGTGTGAATTTGCCAGTACCTGCAGCAAATTTCAGTGACGTTGGATAACCTGATAAGAAATGCAGTAGATCTTCATCTAAGAAAATTCACTACTGATTGATCAGTACTATGAGATCTAAGACAACTTTGGAAACTCGAGGATTAAATTATGGCAAAAGCTTTCGAACGGTATCGTTACAATCGAAATACCCCGGACATTCCCTGTTAGAGTCATCTATAATCATCAGGCAGACATTGCCCAAAATCTTGATCAGTGCGTCCACAATAATAAATAACTGGTTATTAGGTTAGGTTTGGTCTGTTCGTCAGAATAACCTTATGCTCAACCGGGACACTTCCGACATGTGTATTTACGAATAGCTAGTATAGCTTTGCCGATAAGTTTCCTTTTAAGTCAAATCGTCTCCTTATCGGCGTAATAAATGATGAACACCCGGTATTTTGATATTCATGTACTTCCTTCAAAGGTGTTTTTTAATAAGCTAAATTCCTTTCCAGTAAAGACATTATTAGCTTATCTCTAGAATGAAAGGTGAGAAATAGATTAATAAGTGCATTAAATATATTGTTAATTTTTTATTTTGGTAGCATACATTATCTATGATCTGTTCAGTATATATAATATCGTATTAAAAATATCATAAATTTGTTATAAATATTTATTTGATTGTTATTAGTATATAAATATTAAAATACAGATAGATTATTTAATTTCCATGGTTTATCACGCACTAAAAAGATAATATAACCTGGATCTACTTTGCTAAGTCTGAGCAAGTAATAAAAAAACTTTAAGACTGATAATGGATCAAGCTTAAGATGATGGGATAGAACATTTCTCCACCACCTTAGACGATGCTTCATCAATCTTTTTTCAATCAATTTCTTAATATATGGATCACCTTTAACTAAAGGATATCTCTTCAACTTTTTGATAAGCTTGATAGCATAGAAATGTAACTTAAACGCATTTTTTGTGATGGAGTTAGCAACAGGTCGATAAACTGCGTAACCCCCTACAGTACGAACAACTTTACCTCCAGATAAAATTATCTTTAACCTCAAACTTGAGTCTGCGAAAGCACGCATATCTTCATCATAACCATTATGTTTTTTTATTGTTTGAGCTCGATACATTTCACAAGCAGGAAATGGAGGGGGGGGTAAGAAGAAATAATTCTAGAGGTGTATCTGGAGATTCAGGCCAATTACTTTTATTGATAGGATTTAATTCACCTTTACTATTAACAGTCGTGGAATCAGTACAGTAAATATCGGCTTCAGGATATTTATGTGCTGTAAGAATATGCTTTTCTACAATATCTTCAGAAAGCCAGTCATCAGAATCCAGAAATATAATGAATTCTCCACGTGCAGACGAAAATCCTGTGTTTCGCGCTGCACTCACTCCCTTGTTTGATTGGGTGATTAGCTTAACCCGCTCACCATATCTTTCTATGACTTTGATAGAACTATCTGTTGAGCCATCATCAACAACAATAATTTCAATGTCAGCATATGTTTGTGATAATGCACTATTTATTGCCTGCTCAATATACTCTTGACGATTAAAACAAGGTATTACTACGCTAACTAATGAGTTTTTAGACATCTTAAGACCTGAGTAATGTTGAAAGCTTATTTTAAGGAATTGTCAAAATATTTAAATTAGGTGTTCAAATTATTTTTATGAAAATAAACTATTGTAATAATGAGCTTAGCAATAACGGTCTAAATGTTCTCCCACAATATATTCTGTCTTCGAGTATTTGAGCATGTTTACTACTTAGGATTGTTAGCTATAATTTCCCTAGATAAGGAATAAGCTCACATAAAAAAGCATGCTAGGCACAAAAAATTATCCTATATCATGCTGTATTTCTACAAGAGCTTGTCATTCGTGCTTTTTGGCTCGTGATAAAAACCGAACAAACTTTATATTCTGGAATCATAGGAATTATCTATGTATTGAAAGTATACTTGAAATGTCATGATGGAGTTACTCAACTCTCATTCTGTATAAACATAAATTTTTTTAAATATATACAATAAAAATTCTATGATCAAATAAATAAGATTCAACTATGGAAAGCCTCAAAATATTGACCTATCTACCGCACTATATCCATACGTATGGCATCGGTTATGCAGCACATTCTTTGTCTTTGGGTATGAACGACGAAAATGTGGTGTCTGATATGTTTTCGATTCATTCGGAAATGGCGAATCAATCACCTCACGTCAAACAAGCAATAAATAGCAAAATTACTTATAAGCTAACCGCTAAGTTTATCGGGAACCAATGGGTTACCCGCTATACTGAAAATAAGTTCAGAAGACTTGTAAAGCAATACGACGTGGCCTACCTATGGCCCGGATGTTCATTGGAGACGTATAGATATCTCAAAGCAATTGGCAAAAAAATCATTATTGAGAATATAAATTGTCATCAAGGAATATCTAAAAAAATATTAGATACTGAAGCAAAGTCGTTAGGACTACGCAATATTCATTTGATTACAGATGAAAGTATTGCTGATGAAGATCAAAAGTTAATGCTTGCTGATTATGTATTTAGTCCTAGCCCCCAGGTAACAATGTCTTTGTTGGAGATGAATGTTCCTAAAAATAAGATTGTTGAGTCTTCTTATGGACTCGATGAGAGTGACTTATTCGAAATAAGCCATAACAATTCTAAGAGTCAAGATTCTTTCAAAGCTATCTTTGTTGGTAGCGTGATTCCAAGAAAAGGTATTCATTTATTGCTTGATTATTGGACCGCTGCCAAGGTCAAAGGGCAGCTTAAAGTAATTGGTAAAGTCGATGAATCAGCTCAATCCATTGTAGATTTATACAAAGACGACCCATCGATTGAATTTATTTCGTTTACAAACGATTTAACATCACATTATCGTTCAGCGGATTTGTTTATGATGCCAAGTCTTGAAGAGGGGAGTCCTCTGGTAACCTATTTGGCGGCTGGAGCTGGTTTACCTTGTTTGGTCTCACCCATGGCAGGTGATGGTGTGGTAAGAGATAATGTTGATGGTTATGTTGTTCCTCCCCATGATAAAGAGGCTTGGATAGAGGCACTACAAAAATTAGCTCGTAGTAATGAGCTAAGATTAGAATTCTCAAAATCAGTTAGAAGTCATGCCGAACATTTCTTGTGGCCAGTAGTGGCTAGGCGTCGGATTGATGAATTACGTAACAGATTAGGAATAATGTAATTTGAAAATATTAGTATTAGGTGGTTCCGGATTTATTGGAGCACATATCGTCGATGGATTACTTGCAGATGGACATCAGTTGCGTGTATTCGATAGAGCACCATTAATTTATAAATCTGGCGTTGAGAATATTCAGGCGGATCTCGGTGATGTGATGGCATTATCAGAGGCGTTAATTGGGGTGGATGTTGTTGTCCATTTAATCAGCACCTCTGTACCAAGTACCTCAAACAAAGATCCGATTAGCGACGTTAATGGAAATTTAATTAATACGCTTAAATTATTAGATGTTATGCATCAATCCGATGTGAATAAGATAATTTATTTTTCTTCCGGTGGTACAGTTTACGGACATCCCCAGCAAGTCCCTATGACTGAACTGCATCCTACCAATCCAATTTGCAGTTATGGGATCGTAAAACTTGCTATCGAAAAGTATTTAAATATGTATTCGGAATTGTATGGATTCACTTCAACAATACTCAGACCTTCCAATCCGTATGGTCCAGGGCAAAAACATATGGGGGTTCAAGGCTTTATCGGGACGTGTATCAGCAGCGTTTTAAATGATACAAAATTATCCATTTGGGGAGATGGCTCTGTTATCAGAGATTATATTTTTATTTCTGATGTTGTTAATGCCACGAGTATGGCCGTCAAAAAATTGCAATCAGGTACGTTTAATATTAGTAGTGGAGAAGGATTCTCATTAAATGAAATTATTTCGTATGTCGAAAAATATACCCAAAAGACTATACAAACAGAATTTAAGAACAAAAGGAATTTCGATATACCGACCATTATTCTTGATAATCAACTAGCTGGAAAAACGTTTAAATGGAAACCTGAAGTAGATATTGAGAGTGGCATAGGAGCTACAGTCGAGGCTTTTCTAAAAGCCAGACAGGTATAGCGTTATGCCTAACTTAATAGCATATGCAGCTGTAGGGATATGGCCAATTGCCGTTTTTTACATGATTCGGCGCTATGGGTTTGAATCGGGTGTTTTAATGGGCTTGTTAGGGGCCTATATGTTTTTACCCGCTGGTTTTGACATCGATTTGCCGGGTCTACCGGCATTTGATAAATTTTCAATTACTGTCATTACGCTGATTGCGTATTTAGTATTACACAAAAAACCTTTTGGATATCTTGGCTTAAGTAAAGCTATGAGATTGGTTTTTTTAGCATTCTTAATTTCGCCCTTTTTAACTTCGGTAACCAATACCGAGAGATATTTTTACCTGCCAGGGCTGAGTTTATATGATGGCTTATCTGATTCAATTCATAATTTCTTATATATCTTTCCATTTCTTATCGGGGTGAAATACTTCCGAAGCTTTGAGAGTCAGCAGCTTATCTTCAAGTATTTCGTTATTGCTGCAGCGATTTATGCTGTATTGGCATTATGGGAAATACGAATGAGTCCCCAACTTCACAGTACTTTATACGGTTATTTTCCGCATTCTTGGTTACAGCAATACCGGGGAGGGGGATTCAGAGCGATAGTTTTCATGGGCCATGGGCTACTGGTCGCTTTCTTTTTGGCCTTAGGTTTGGCGTTTGTCAGTGCAATGAATAAAACTCGTACCAAAAGTATGCGAGTGAATAACTTTGCATTGTTGCTTTTTATCATGGCTACACTCATTTTATCAAAAAGTTTGGCTGCTTTAGTATTCGGTCTGTTCGCTTTTCTAATGATTACCTTTATGGGTAATAAACTGATGCATTTTGCTGCATTGGCAATCGCCGCGATGTTTCTTTCATATCCCATAATGAGCTCAATGAACCTGTTTCCACACCGAACAATCATGAACTATGCAAATGCGATTAGTCCAGAACGAGCTGAGTCACTTGGTTATCGTTTTGAGCATGAGGAAAAACTACTTAAACATGCAAATAGTAAGTCATTATTCGGTTGGGGGGGGTGGGGCCGAAATAGAGTTCGTGATGAGATGACTGGGCAGGATACGAGTACTACAGATGGTAAATGGATCATTACTCTTGGGGTAAGAGGTTGGTTTGGATATATTTCCGAATTTTTATTTATAGTCGTCCCAATATGGTTATCATTTAGAATTCGTTCCAAGGCTAAGCATATCTCTAAAAAAGAAAGCATTTTTTTAGCTTCACATGTACTTATTGTTTCATTAATTCTTCTGGATCAAATGCCAAATGCCTCTCTAAATCCACTATATTGGTTGGTAGCTGGAGCATTGCTGGGCCGGGTGTATGATCTGAAGGAACAGGCAATTAATATCGAGCAGGAAGAAAAAGAAGACAAAGAGTCAGTCAGCAATTCATCTACCTTGCTGACCTGAATGAGTTGTTCCTATTACGCTTAACATAAACAAATTGTAGAAGCTAAATGTCGAAAATATATTATTTGATACCTGATCTATATACGAAAAAGAAATTTTCCTTAAAAACATTCCTCAGAAATATTTTAGATGGGACGGCGACTAAATATATCAAACGTTGTTTCTTTACGGTTCATAAACCTGTCGGTGGAATAAAGGTGATTTATCAACATTGTCTTTTGTTGCGAGAACTTGGGTTTGATGCTTATCCGGTCCTAATGGGAAATTACAAAGGAAATTTTTTTGGCTATAACGTTGAGTACAAAACTTACGCAGAAGTTAGTGCTTCTGTTCAGCCTAATGATATTGTAGTTGCTACTGAATTTGCACCTTATCAAGGTTTGTTATTTGAAAAGGCTCATAAGGTTTTGTTTTTGCAAAACTGGATAGGATTAAGAGTACGATTAGATGAGGATGACAAACATAAATCCTATAGAGATTTAGGATATGACGATGTTATTACCTGTAGTGATTATTGCAGTCGCTATGTAAAAGAACATATGGGGATAGAGGCAAAAACGATTACTAATGGGATTGATTTAGAGCAATTTAAACAAATCCCAACTAAGCGCATTAATAATAGAATTTTAGCGATGTCTCGTAAAAACCCAAAAGATTTAGAAAAAATTATTCAACATCTGCATAACACATCTTATGAGATAAAAGTCGTTGATGGACTCACTCAGGCTGAGTTGATAAATGAGTACCAAAAGGCTGATATTTTTTTAGCTACGGGATATCCAGAAGGTTTCTCCTTGCCACCTATAGAAGCGATGGCATGTGGATGTGTAGTTGTAGGTTTTACTGGTGGTGGTGGGGATGAATTTATGATCCCTGATGAAACTGCTTTGGTAGCAGAGGATGGTGATTGTGAAACTATCATCGAAAAACTCCATTACTTACTTACCAACAGCACAGAAAAAGAAATACTCAGACAAAATGGCTTTAGAATTTCTCAGTCATATTGTTTAGCAAATACCCAATTATCGTTAAAGCAGTTTTATGAGCCGATTATCCAGTCTAAAAATCAATAGGATTCATCTATGCCCAATCAGAAACAGACTTGGAATTTTTCAGAATATAAAATTGATCGCGATTGGCTTTATGCTCCTCGAACCTATCTAGTTGATTCATTTGAACCATTTGTGGAAGAGATTTATCTACCAGAGGTAGCAACCAAACCTGGTCGATTACAATTTGAATTACAAGAAAAATCACAAGCTTGCTTTTTACCAGTACAAACAAAATTAAGAAAAATTAAAAACCTTTTCCTGAAAAATGCCAGTAAGCCACTAAATTTAGAGAAGGTCTTCATTGACCTCAGGCAGCATTATCCAAGCAATCTTGCGCATGCTATAACGATTCATTTGCCAATAGCACTTTGCGCAAAAGAATATTTACACTCTGAAAATAAAAACGAAATAATATTAATTTTTCCTGCAACCTTACCAAAACACATTCGATCTTTATTCGAAACAATAGGGTTTGAGATTGTTTGTACTGACACTGCTATAAAAGGAACTCAATGCATTTATGATCTTGAGTCATTAATTTGTATCAGAAGTGCCTTGCCAGAGATTATTAAATCAACACTTTTCCAATCGGATCTCCGGAATAAATTGATTCAAGCTCATCAGGGGTTACCTAAAAATATTTTTATATCTCGTAGGGATACCAGAAAACTTATCAATGAGCGGGAGGTGGAAGCTTTTTTAGTAAAAAAAGGCTATGAAAAAATCTATATGGAAGATTATTCCGTATTACAGCAACTGGCTATAGTTTCTTTAGCAGAAAAAATTGTTGCAATACATGGGGCAGCATTAGGTCCTTTAATTTTTAGGGGAGTGTTTGACATAAAACCTTTAAAATTGGTGGAAATATTCTCACCAGCCCATATGACCAACGTTTACAGGATTGTTATGCATCAAATAAATGGAAGTTGGATTGGCGTAAGAGGAAAGGTTTGGCCTAAACTTATCAAGCAAGCGTATGAGTGTGAAGAGACAAAGGTTAGACAGTATTCATTAGAAAATTTTGAAATCTGTCTGGAAAGTCTCGAAAAAGCAATTCATGCTCAATAAGTCACTAACTTTATCCTCTCGCTTGTGAAGAGTTTCTTATGTTAAAAAATATCGTAAAAAAAATCGCATTCAAAACCGGCAGATTTAAAAAGCTTTATTTACGTCTATGCAATCCATCGGGATATGAATTTGCTAGCTTTGAGAGAAAGTGGGGTAACTATCACGCAATTGGAGAGGATTGTGCTATCTGGCCATACACTAATGTGACAAATCCTGAATACACAAGATTGGGAAATAATGTCATGTTAACCAACTGTACCGTCCTTGGCCATGATGGATCGATTGCTGTACTCAATAAGGCATACAACAAAAAACTGGATAGAGTGGGGAAAGTTGATTTTAGAGACAATGTTTTTGTGGGGCATGGAGCAATAATTTTGCCAAACGTCACCATAGGGCCTAACGCTATTGTAGCCGCTGGAGCGGTGGTTAGTAAAAACGTGCCAGAAGGAACCATTGTCGCCGGCATACCCGCTCGTGTCATTGGTAGAGTTGATGATTTAGTTGACAAGCTTGAAAGAGAAACAGCTAATCTTCCATGGGCATCACTCATAAAACAAAGAGAAGGGAGTTTCGATCCAAAACTCGAGCCAGCATTGAAAGCATTAAGAATCAAAAGTTTTTTCGGTAATGACTAAATACAACCTCGCCATAGTCATCATAAATTACAAAACACCTGACTTAGTTGTTGATGTTTTGGAGTCACTAAAAAGGGAAGTCGTTAAGACGTCGATGCAAGTTATCATCGTAGACAATGACTCAGGAGATAACTCGTTAATACTTTTAAACAAATGGGTGCAGGAAAACCATGCTGCAACTTGGATAAAACTTATTGATGCAGGCCATAATACCGGCTTTTCTGGCGGTAATAATCTTGGGATTCGATCTGTAAAAGCCGATCATTATTTGCTACTGAACAGCGACACTATTGTGCGTCCTGGTGCAATTCAATCCCTTTTGGATGCAGCGAATCAAAATCCTGATGCAGGTATGATTAGTCCTAGATTGGAATGGGAGGATGCAACACCACAAAAGAGCTGTTTCCGTTTTCATACGCCAATCAGTGAGTTAATTTCATCGGCGAGTACCAGTGTTGTTACAAAGTTGTTTTCAAAATATGTAGTGGCTCAACCTGTTGTTGAGGTTGCGGACTTTTATCAATGGACAAGTTTTGCTTGTGTGTTAATCCGGGCAGAAGTTTTAGAGCAAGTCGGATTGTTGGATGACGAGTTTTTCATGTATTTTGAGGATGTTGAATTCAGTTATCGGACAGTCAGGGCGGGATGGAAAATATTAAATATTCCTTATGCTCACGTGGTTCATCTTCGAGGGGGAAGCTCGCCTCTAAAGTCTCAAGCCAAGCTTAGAAAGCGTCTACCAAGGTATTTTTATGAGTCGCGCACACGCTATTTTTATTTACTTTATGGTCGAAGTGGATTGTTAGCCGCGAATATACTTTGGACGATTGGCGCCTTGGTTGCTGCAATCAGAGTGCTTTTTTCAAAACGATATCAATCCAATATCGCTAAAGATCAATGGCGCGATATTTGGATTAATTTTTTCACTCCTAATAAACCCTACATTCATCCAGACTTTTATGCCAAAACCTGATTTTATTATTATTGGTGCTATGAAAAGTGCCACAAGTACGTTGCATGAACAATTGGCATTACAGCCAGGTTTTTTTATGTCAACGCCCAAAGAACCTAACTTCTTCAGCGATGATGGCATCTACAATCTGGGATTTGAATGGTATTCTAATCTTTTTTTAAAAGCCGAGACTGGAGATCTCTGTGGGGAGTCCAGCACACATTACACAAAGCTGCCAGATTATCCACTGACGCTTAAAAGGATGCAGGCCTACTTACCTTCATTAAAATTGATTTATGTGGTGAGACATCCAATTGATCGCTTGATTTCCCATTACATGCATCAGTGGTCTCAAAATGTCATTAAAACTGATATCAACCAGGCGATTGATCAATTTGATGAGCTTATCAACTATAGTCGTTATTCGATGCAAATTGCCCCCTTTATTGATCAGTATGGGGCTGAAAACATTCATATTGTTTTTTCCGAAGCTTTGCGAGTAAGGCCACAATATGAACTTGAAAAAGTGGCTACTTTTTTAGGTTACAACAATCCTGTCATTTGGTACGACGACTTGCCTGAACAAAATGTGTCAAGTCAGCGTGTTCGTCGATTTAATGGTTACAAACTAATCGTAGACAATCCGATTCTAGCTTGGATCCGGCGTAAATTTATTCCACAAAGCCTTCGCGATAAAGTCAAAAATCGTCTCACATTAAAAATGCGGCCTGAAATTGATGAGCTCCATAAGCAAAAGTTGACACGAATTTTTAACGAAGATTTGGCATTATTGGGTCAAATGCTTAACGTAGAGCTCACGCTGCAGAACTACAAAGAAAAAGCTCAAACGCTGGATGTTCGTTTAACCTCCAATAAATCGACGATGGGTATGTCTTGATGATTTCATCTGAAATCGCTGATTGGGAGCGTGAACGCATAAAGACCTTTTGGTCGCCTGCAAGACAGTTGTTAAAGAGTATCCGTCGTTATCAGAAATGCGCAGGTAAAAAAGGCCTACAAGCGAATTTGAATAAAAAGTTAGCCGTAATTTGTTACCGTTTTTGGACGGTCATTACGGGGGCGGATATTCCGATTAATGGTTCTATTGGAGGAGGATTGTCTATTCCACATCCAAATGGAATAGTGATACATCCAAAAGCAAAAATCGGAGTTAATTGTTTAATACACCAGCAAGTGACAATAGGGGTAAGCCGTAAAAGCAATAAAGCACCAATTATCCAAGGACATGTGGATATTGGTGCAGGAGCGAAAATAATTGGCGATATTACGATTGGCGAACATGCTCTTATAGGCGCTAATGCCGTTGTAGTTAAAGATGTTCCTGCATATGCGATAGTTGCAGGTATTCCAGCTAAAATTATTGGTACCACCGCCGAGGATGTAGAAATTGTCTGATAAAGTCTTTGATAATCAAAATATTTCTCAACTTGGCGCCGTAGTAATAGGACGCAATGAGGGAGAGCGCTTGAAACTGTGTCTTAATTCTTTATGCAAAGGTATCAAGCACATCGTATATGTCGATTCTGGTTCGACAGATGGCAGTGTCGAATTGGCCCTATCATTAGACGTTGAAGTTGTTTCATTAGATTTATCTCAACCATTCACAGCAGCCCGAGCCCGTAATGCCGGTTTGGCTAAGTTGGTAGCAAATTATTCTGCAATCAATTATGTGCAGTTTGTTGATGGAGATTGTGAAGTTCAACCTGGTTGGTTAGGAAACGCCATGGATTTTTTAGAAAATCATCCTGATTTTGCTGCCGTATGTGGACGTCGACGTGAGAGATATCCTGATGCAAGCTTTTATAATCTTTTGTGTGATATTGAGTGGGATACACCTGTAGGTGAGGCAAAAGCCTGCGGTGGTGATGCAGTATTCAGGTTATCAGCATTACATGCTGTGAATGGGTATCGAGAGAGCCTAATTGCTGGTGAAGAGCCCGAAATGTGTTTTCGGATGCGCCAATTGGGCTGGAAAATTATGCGTTTAAATGTTGAAATGACATTGCACGATGCTGCAATGACGCGAATAGGACAGTGGTGGAAACGCAATCAAAGAGCGGGACATGCTTTCGCGGAGGCTTATGCTATACATGGTCAATCTACTGAAAAGTTTCGTAGATCAGAGTGTAAAAGTATTTTGTTCTGGGCAGCTTTATTGCCGATGTTCATTATAGGTCTAAGCCTCTGGGAGCCTTCGTTATCAGTGCTTTTTCTGGTCTATCCACTACAAATTGCCAGATTGACCCTTCGATATCAACGTCGATTTCAAAGTTTAAAACAATCCATCTTATATTCGGTGTCAAATATTTTTGGCAAATGGCCACAGTTTATGGGGATGGTGGAATTTAAGGTAAATAGTTTACGTGGTATTCGCAGTCACCTAATCGAATATAAATAAAGTCGCCTCACGTTCACTATAAATAGGGATTTGTATGAGTGATAAACAAGTAGTTGGTGTCGTGGCAAAAAACTCGATTGCATATATTGAGGCCATTTTTGAAAGCTATGCAAATAATCAGACAGTGGTTTTGTTACGCGATGCAAACGACAAGCGAATAGAAATTACTGGTGTATCTAAGGTTATCGAGCCAGAAAATCAAACTGGCTGGTATAAAAAACACTATGAGTTCAGAAATGATAATACGCTAGCGCAAATTGCTTTTACCTCTGGTACTGAAGGTGAACCTAAAGGTGTTTTGTTAACTCACGAAGCCTTGTCAGATGTCACTGAGAGACTGAATGACATTATGGAGGTTGATAGTTCCATAAGAGAATACGTTGGTATCCCTGCAAACTTTTCATTTGGATTGGGCCGTTTTAGAGCTGTCTCTGCCGCCGGTGGAGAGGCATTTCTGCCTGAGCAAGGTTTTGATCCACTTGAGATACGCGATATGTTGGCGGCAGATGAGATTAATGCGGTGTCTGCCGTGCCAAGTCTATGGCGAGTTCTTTTAAAAAATAAGCAAATTTTTGGTAAAGAAGCTCAAAAATTAAAATGGATTGAGATCGGTAGTCAATATATGAGCCGATTAGAAAAAGAAGAATTAAAAGGGTTATTTACCAATGCCAAAATCGCTCAACATTATGGTTTGACTGAGGCATCAAGAAGTAGTTTTTTGAGGATTGATCAAACTGAAGGCGATCACCTCGAATCAGTTGGTAAAGCGTATGGGAAAACAGAGTTTAAAATTTCAGATATAGGTCGTATTTGTATACGCGGTCCCCATGTTGCTACTACCTTATTAAAGAGTGGTGAATATGTTAGTAACGTGGATGATGCTGGATGGTTTCATACTAGTGACTTAGGTCGATTGGAATCAGATTTTCTTTATTATCTTGGTCGTGCTGATGATTTGATTAACTGTGGGGGTACAAAATTATCCCCAGATGCTTTAGAGCGTGAGTTACGGCAAGCTTTAGGTATTAAAGAAGGGATAGCGGTTGCAGCAGTTGATGATGAATTAACTGGGCATGCTGTTCTGGTGGGATTTTTGAAAGATGCTTCGTTAGATGAGTCGCTTTTAACAAAAGCTGCACAGGATGTGGTTGCATCATTTGGATTGAATAATCGACGTGCTATTAAGTTGTTTGCAGTTGATACATTTCCTGTCACTTCAACGAATAAAGTAAAAAGAAAGGAATTAGCAGCGTTGTACCAAGAGTATCTTGAAACGGTGGAAGCACAACCTTTAAGTCAATCATCTGAAGCAACAAAACAGCCTGTCACTGAAGAAGAAAGCAATATTGCTGCTATATGGTGTGATGTACTTAAGCTCGAGAATATAGATGTAAACTCAAGTTTTTATGATCTTGGAGGCGATTCTCTCTCAGCCATTGGTGCATTGATTGCCATGGAAAGCAAAGGTGTGCCAAGCAACATTTCAAAAGGTATGCTTCAAGGTATGACAATCCGGGAGATTGCTGCACGACTCGAAACCACCTCATCAGTAGTAGAAGTGCATCAAATAAGATCGCCAGTCATTCGAAACAGTATGACAATCAATATTGTTCGAGGATTGATGGTCATAATTGTTATTTTTGCGCATTGGCATCAAGGTTTTCTTGAGCGGATCCCAGGTTTTAATGCTGAAGGTTTCACTGCCATGATGGGACCAGTTCTTGCTATGGGCACACCGGGTTTCGTGTTGATTTATGGTATAGGTGCTGGTTACTCTCTATTTCCTTTAATGGAACGAGACCCTAAACGTTTGAAAAATATATTTCTCAAAACCTCTGTTTTTCTATTTTTAGGAATATGTCTTCTGGCCGGAGTACAGTTTTGGAAAAAAATAGCTACCCGAGAGGGCGGGGTAAATCTTACAGATTTTACGAACTCATTTTTCTCAGTTCTTACTTTTTATTTATTAATCTCTGCCACACTCTTTTTCTGGTTTAAATTATTAAATAAGTCTAAGAATCCGATTGCTTTAGCACTATTGTTTGCTGTGCTTTCATATTCATTGCATGTGTTTGTAATTGATAAATTCGGGGTGATGGCAACGACAGGATTGGTAGAGTTCGTCAAACTATTATTCACTGCTAAATATGCATATTTTTTATTACTTTCTGGTGCCCTGATAGGTGTAGCAACAGGAATCTGGCTTAATGGCCTAGTTCAGCAGAAAAAAAGTTTTGCTCTTTTAAGTATTTCAGGTCCAGCAATTATTATCTGTGCGATTATAATTTGGTTTTATAGTGGAATTGATGATAGATGGAATATATGGCCAATTAAGGAAATATATTTTTGGCGGTGGTTACTATACATAGGCGTTATATTTATCCTTTTAGCAATCTTTGAATTTAGTTTGACTAAATATCAACATATGAACAAATTAAGTCGGTTTTTATTGCAGACTCTGTCAGTAATTGGAATGTTGGCATTTCCTTTATTCGTTCTACATGAAATGGTAATGCCAATGAAAGCTATATTAGTGAGCTATAACGTTTCAGAAATAGTGGCTTTGCTTCTGCCTATGACAGTTTTTTTCATTGTGAGTTATTTAATGTTTAGAAAAATACATGCGGTCAGCTTTCAATAATTTTTGATGGAATTTTATGAACAATAAATACCTTTTAGTATCACCCTGCCGAAATGAATCAGCTTATATGCGTATTACGCTGGATAGTGTGGTGAACCAATCGGTGCAGCCAGATTCGTGGGTTATTGTGGATGATGGATCGACCGATGAAACCCCGAAGATTCTGGCTGAATATGCAGAAAAATATCCATTTATCAAAATCATCACTCGTGAAAACCGTGGGCATCGTAGTGTAGGGCCTGGTGTGATCGAAGCTTTTTATCATGGCTACGATCAAGTTGATGTTTCTCAATTTGATTATGTCTGTAAGTTTGATTTGGATCTGGACTTACCCCCTAAATATTTTGAAATTTTAATCGAGCGGATGCAACAGAATCCTCGGATTGGGACTTGCAGCGGTAAGGCCTATTTTAGAGATAAAAAAACTGGTGAACTGATAAGCGAAAAATGTGGTGATGAAATGTCGGTGGGTATGACCAAGTTTTATCGACGCACTTGTTTTGAAGCGATTGGTGGATTTGTACGTCAGGTTATGTGGGATGGCATTGATTGTCATAAATGTAGGCAAATGGGTTGGATTGCAGTAAGTTGGGATGAACCCGATTTACGCTTTATTCATTTGCGGCCAATGGGTTCAAGCCAGCAAGGTATTGTGACTGGACGCATGCGTCATGGATTTGGCCAGTATTTTATGGGAACCGGCCTTACCTACATGACAGCATCATCGATCTTTCGCATGTTACATCCTCCTTATTTCCTTGGCGGTGCTGCCATGTGGTGGGGATATGTGAAAAGTATGATGCAAGGTAAGCCTCGATTTGATGATAAAGAACTGGTTCGATTTATTAATAAATATCAATGGCAGTGTTTATTAAAAGGTAAAACCAAAGCAACTGAAGAGCTAAATGCTCAGCAGGCAAAGGTGTGGGATCAACAATATGCCTGATAAGGCCGATTCTTCATTGCGAATAGCTTATCTGGCACCCGAGATTCCAGCACTATCAGCAACATTTGTTTATAACGAAATATTAGAACTCAATAAACTTGGGGTTGAAGTAAAGCCTTTTTCGGTTCATCGGCCGGGGCATCTAGCCACTGAATCATCTCTTAGTCAGTTAAGAAATAACGTTTTTCATTTGTACGAGACAGCTAAGTTTCAGGTTTTATTGGATAACCTGATTATGTTAGTTACTCGTCCGAGTGGGTATTTTCACGCTGCTGGAAGATTAATAAGTGATGTTTTCAATCAAGGTCTGATTGCCCGTTCTGCCTTGGGTCTTGGTTATCGTTTTTTTTATGCTGCAACTTTGGCAAAACAGTTAAAACAAGAAAAAATTCAACACTTGCATGTGCATTTTGCTCATATCCCTACGGATATTGCTATGTATGCTGCGCCGATGGCAGGCATTGGCTTTAGTGTCCAGGCACATGCCAATGATTTATTTGAAAGAGGCTGGTTACTCAAAAAAAAGGTAGCTCGCTCTGCATTTTTTGCCACCATCTCAGAATTTAATCAACGATTTCTTGAGAATTTAGACGCCGATTTTAAAAAAATTAAAATTATTCGATGTGGTGTTGACCAGGGATGGCAGCCTCCTGCTAAACCCACCCAAAAGAATGAGATATTCACTATTGGTACAGTCGGCCGATTGGTTGAAAAAAAAGGAATAGACACGCTTATCGATGCTATTTCCACACTGGTTAAAAGTGATCGAAAAGTATGTCTGAAAATTGCGGGTAATGGTCCGCTGGAATCTGCCTTAAAAAATCAGGCAGTTTCACTCGGATTAACAGACGAGTCAGTCCAGTTTGTCGGCGCCTTACCCCATGATCAGGTGGCTGAGTTTATAAGCGGTTTGGATGTGTTTGTGTTGCCGTGTAAAAAAGACAGTAACGGTGATATGGACGGTATCCCCGTGGTGTTAATGGAAGCCATGCTTTGCCAGATACCGGTAATTTCAACTGAGCTTTCAGGTATTCCAGAATTAGTGGTAAATAATATTTCCGGTCTAACGATATCTCCTGATAATGATATTGAATTAACTAGGGTGATAAGCCAACTTATGGATTCACCTGATACCAGATTACGTTTGATTTCAGGAGGCAAGCAACGAGTTGAGGATGAGTTCTTGTTAAATAAAAATGTGGCAAAGCTTATAAAGTTAATTCAGACCTCAATAAATAGCAGAATAAAAAAATGAAATTAACAGCTTCAACACCTCCGTTGAGTTTTGTTAGGAATCAGTATTGTTTATTGGGGCTGCCTTTTGATGCCGTATCACTTAAAGATGCTGCAGCGATTATCTCAGAATCTATTGAACAACAGACTCCCTGTTTTGTCTCTACGCCTAATCTTAATTTCACCGTCATGGCACAGGATGATCCTGAATTTTATAACTCGGTGATTGAAAGTGATCTGGTTGTTGCAGATGGCATGCCTCTTATTTGGGTCGCTAAGCTACTTAACCTACCAATTGAAGAACGAGTTGCCGGATCAGATCTGTTTGCTTATTTATCAGATCAACCAAGAGAGCGAAAAATTCGGGTTTTTTTCTTTGGTGGTGAAAGCGGCATTGCTGAAAAAGCGCATCATGAATTGAATAAAATCAGTCCAGGTATGGATAGTTGTGGATTCTATGATCCGGGGTTTGTTTCGATTGAAGCCATGAGTAAAGAGAGCATTATTGAGCATATCAATGCTTGTGCGCCTGATTTTATTGTTGTTGCGCTAGGCGCGAAAAAAGGACAGCGCTGGATTATGCAAAATCGAGACAGCTTAAATGCCCCAGTTATTAGTCATTTGGGAGCTGTGATTAATTTTGTTGCAGGTAGTGTTCAACGTGCCCCTGAAAAATGGCAACGTTTTGGTATTGAATGGTTATGGCGAATTAAACAGGAACCGAAGCTATATAAACGCTACTTTGGTGATGGTTTGCGATTCATACAGATGTTGCTGACACAAACATTGCCTCTATCTATATATAAAAAGAAGCTTGAACGAAACATAGACCCTAGCAACTCAGAAGTCTTAGCTGATACATTACCGCATCATGAAGATTTCATAGTAAGCCTAAAAGGGAATATCTCTGCTGAACAGTTACCCGAATTAGACTCGGCTTTTAAAACCGCCTTGGAAAAAAATAAAAATATTATTATTGATGGGGAAGATATTCAAAACGTATCAATGGATGTCCTCGCCAGGATAATGATCTATCAAGGCAAACTGAGAAATTGCAATAAACAAATGTTCTTAAAAGATTTTCCTGACAAGATTGTTACACTGCTACGCTTGTCTGGCGTTTTACCCAGATTCAGGCTAATCTGGACAAATAAATAAAAATAGGGAAGAGGGGTAGACTTTGTTTAATATAAAGACGACAGGGATGTTTATCCTTGCACTCACAATAGCCATAATAGCCTATTGGGCGGGGCTTGCTGAAGCTGTTTCAAGATGGAGCAACCAGGAAGAATACAGCCATGGTTTTTTAATCCCATTAGTTACTCTCTTTATTCTATGGGAAAAACGTAATTTAATTAATGCTGCAAAAGGGCCCCCTCTGTGGTCTGGGGTGTTCGTGATACTGGTTGCCATAATTATTTTTATTGTGGGCGAAATCAGCGCGCTGTTTTTACTTATTCAATATTCCTTTGTAATGGTTCTGCTTGGGCTTTCGATGGTAACCGTCGGCAAAGCAACTAAATATACCTTTGCTCCAATACTGTTACTTTTATTTGCGATTCCCTTACCCTACGTTATAGAAGTCGTTCTTACTGCCAAGCTTCAGTTATTTTCCTCGTGGTTAGGTGTTCAGGTCATTCGATTATTCCAGATTCCGGTATTCCTGGAAGGCAATATTATTGACCTGGGTGTTTATCAACTTCAGGTAGTTGAGGCCTGCAGTGGTCTGCGTTATCTCTTTCCATTAATGAGTTTGGGATTTATTGCTGCGTATTTTTATCAAGCGGCTTTCTGGAAGCGTGCCACCGTTTTTCTGATGACAATTCCAATTACCATTTTGATGAACAGTTTCCGGATCGGTGCTATTGGCGTCATGGTCGATAATTGGGGCATCTCAATGGCAGAAGGCTTTCTGCATGATTTTGAGGGCTGGATTATCTTTATGGCCTGCGCGGCTTTGCTTTTCTTACTGGTGGTGTTGCTGGAGAAAATTGCACCTAGTCGCAAAACACTGTCACAGCTTTTTGGTGTAGTGGATCATGCACCTGCGAATAAAATGTTCAGTGGGGATTCGCTTGGGTATTCCTACAAACCATTTATAGTCGTTCTGCTGATTTTAATTACAGCTCTGTTTGCTACCAAATTTTTCGATAACCGTGTTGAAGCAGTTCCTGAGCATCAGGAATTTATTAGTTTCCCATTACAGTTTAACGATTGGATCGGACAGCACGAAAAGTTAGATGAACGTGTGGTTGATAAGCTGGGGATGACAGATTATCTGTTTGTTAATTTCACGGGAATGGACAGTACTATTGTTAACCTTTATGTGGCTTACTATGAATCACAACGTAAAGGTCAGTCACCCCATTCGCCGCGAGTATGTATCCCGGGTGGTGGTTGGGAGATTGCAGATTTTCGCCGAACCGAAGTCATGGGTGAGCCAATTAACCGCGTTATTATCAAAAATGGTGATCAGGAACAGTTGGTTTATTACTGGTTCCAGGGGCGCGGCAGACAGATTGCTAATGAATATTTGAATAAGTGGTTTTTATTCAAAGATGCTTTAATGGAAAACAGAACAGATGGCGCACTGGTTCGCTATGTCACGCCTGTGCTTCCAGGTGAGAGTCATCAGGATGCTGATGCCAGAATCCAGTCGCTTATGAAGAATACTTCACCGGAAATTAAACGTTATCTTGCAGAATAAGTTTAGGAATATGGCTATGAAAAATTTAAAACGTACCGTTCTTACAGCCTTATTGGTTGGTGTTATTTCAGGCTGTGGTTCTGCCGAGGAATCTTCTGAAAAGTTCATTGAAAGCGGTAAAGAGCTTATGAATGAGGGGGATTATGACAAAGCCCGGTTAGAGTTCCGCAATGCCTTGCAAATTAATCCGTTAGAAGCCGAAGGCTATTACCAACTGGCGTTGATTGATGAAAAGAATCAGAACTGGAAAGGGATGTATGCCAATTTATCCACGGTAGAGTCCCTGGAGCCAAATCATGTCAATGCCATTGTTAAACTGGGTCAAATACAATTGCTATCTGGACGGCTTGAAGAAGCAATGGAGCGGGCTGAAAAAGCGCTTTCCCTTGAGCCGGAAAATATCGAAGCCATATTGCTTCAGGCAACTGTGTATATCAAACAGGAAAAATTTGACGAAGCAGAAAAGCAAATTAATCAGGCTTTATCTATAGATAGTAAGTCTATGGAGGCGTTGTCAGCCAGAATAATGCTCTACAAAGAAACTGAACAATATGACGCAGCAATCTCTGCTGCTGACGAAGCATTAGCTTCTCATCCAGATTCATTGCCAGTAAAAATGATTAAGTTGAGTATTTACGAAGCACAAAAAGATTTTAATGCAATGGAGTCATTGCTCGCATCGCTATCAGAAGAAATGCCTGATGAAAGCTGGATTGCGATTTCTCGTACTAAATTGCTCAATGATGGATTAAACCGTCCTCAGGAAGCACGTAAGGTTATGGAAGATTATATTGCTGCTAATCCTGATGATATTGAAACCAAACTGGCTTATGTCGGTTTTTTAAATAATTCTGATGCCGATGCTGCGGTAGCGAAGCTTGATCAATATTTAGCAGAAAACCCTGATAATCAGGAATTACGCTTTGCCAAACTGGAAATGTTGCAGAGACAGGGTAAAACCGATGATATGGTGGCTGAATTGGAAGCTATTATTGCTGCTGAACCTGATACCGATAGTGGTTTGAGAGCAAAGGCGACATTAGCTGGCCTTGAAGCCAGCAAGCAAAACTTTGACCAGGCTGAAAAAATGGCCGATGAAGTTCTTGCCATTGATTCACAAAATGAACAGGCGTTATTGATCAAATCAAAATTACAAATTCGTAATGAGGATTTTGATTCTGCGATAAGTAATCTTCGCACAATAATCCGTAATAATCCTGAAGCCGATGAGGCGATGGTTTTGCTTGCTCAAGTCTATATGAAAACCGGTTCAGCACAATTAGCTGAGAATAGCTTCAGGCAGGCGTTATCTGTCAATCCACGTAATCCTCAGGCTGCCATGTCAGTTGCCAGTAGCCTTATGCGTAGCAATGATCTGGAGCGAACTGAAAATGTATTGATTGGTGCTTTGGAAGGTAATCCGGATTCTGAAGAGTTATTACAGGCTTTAGCACAAGTCCGAATTCTTAAACGTGACTGGGCTGGCACCCAGAAAACATTGGAGTCTTTAGGGGATTCTGAGTCGGCTTTGACGCACCTTTTAAGTGCTCAGATGTATCAAGGGCTTGAAGATTATACATTGGCCATATCTGAATATGATCGGGCCTTACAGATTGATCCTGGTCTTACTCGTGCCTTGCAGGAGCTGGCCCAAAGCTATGTACGTCTTGAACAGCAAGAAAAGATGATTGAATACCTTAATCAACACATTGCGGATCATCCTCAACAGTTGAATGGGTACTCAGTATTAAGTAATTACTATGTGTCGCAGAACGACTGGGATGCTGCGATAGATGTCACTAAAAAAGGAATTCAGACGAATCCTCAGTGGGGTGGAGGCTATGGCATGATGGCTGGTATGTATCATCAAAAAGGTGATATGGAACAGGCCGTTTCAACTTATCAGCAAGGTCTGGAAAAATTACCTGAAGATAACGTTCTTACTTTACAGCTGGCCTCAACATATGAATCTATGGGAGAGTTTCAAAAGGCCCGGGATTTATATGAAGAAGTTATTTCCCGAGATCCTTCAATTGATGTTGCTGCCAACAATCTCGCCAGTTTGCTGACGGATCAATTTGAATCGCCAGAAAATCTGCAGCGGGCATTAACATTGTCCAGCCGTTTTCGGGATTCTGAACAACCTTATTTTGCCGATACCTTTGGCTGGGTAAACTACAAAATGGGTAATTATGAAGATGCCAGACCTGCATTGGAGACAGCAGCTTCAAGTGATGATGCAATTGCTTTATTCCATTATCATCTTGGCCGTGTTTATGTTGCCTTGAGTATGCCTGAAGAGGCCCGCCAATCATTTGAGCGCGCTCAACGTATGGCAAATGAAGAGAATGATGAGGCGTTGGTGGCTAAAATTACTGAACAATTAAGTCAGTTGTAACGTAGTACATTTTTGTTAGTAAACTCTATGCATTGATAACGGATTAAAGAGCGTAGTTTTTGTAAAAAAATAAACTGTTAACTTTAATCCGTTTTGCATAGGTTGATTTGATTGAGTCCGAGATAAAATAAACGCACTTACTTTTATTTTTGCTTAGCTGTCCTAGTAAATGTGCAGGCAATAGGGTTTTAAAAGCTAACCAACCTGGTGAGCTGGAATACAGAGTTGTTTTCTTAATAGTCTCATCTAAATCTAATTGAAGCTAAATTTAAGGAGTTTTGCCTGTGGAAAGGGAGAATGTTGTCTGGCACATGCACAAAGTCAGCAAAGCGGATCGTAGTCAGCAAAAAAAACAGCGCTCTGCTATTTTATGGTTTACCGGCTTAAGTGCTTCAGGCAAATCCACTATTGCCGGTGCAGTAGAACAGGCTTTATTTGAGTTAGGACATCATACGTATTTGCTGGATGGTGATAATGTCAGACATGGGCTGAATAAAGATCTTGGTTTTTCTGATGATGACCGAATTGAAAATATTCGCCGTATCGGTGAAATGGCTAAGTTGTTTGCCGATGCTGGATTAATTGTTTTAACCGCTTTTATTTCACCTTTTCGCTCTGATCGCCGTTTGGTACGTGACTTGGTCGAAGCAGATGAATTTGTCGAAGTCTATATGGATACACCACTTAGTGTGTGTGAGCAGCGAGATCCAAAAGGTCTTTATCAAAAAGCCCGTCGGGGTGAGATTAAGAACTTTACGGGGATTGATTCCGAATACGAAGCTCCAGAAGCGGCTGAAGTCACTTTGAATACGGCCGAATGTGATATTGCCGAGTGCGTGGCACAGGTAATTGAGTATTTACGGACAAACAATATCATCCATAGTAAGGCTTAAGATGCGGTTTATTGATGTATTTAATGGCGATGCCGATGGCATTTGCGCGCTGGTGCAATTGCGACTTGCCGAACCGAGGGACTCCGAGTTAGTTACAGGCATTAAGCGTGATATTAACCTGCTTAAGAACGTACTGGCTGATGCAGGTGACAAGCTGACAGTGCTGGATATCTCAATGGAAAAAAATGCCGTTGATTTAATGCGTTTGCTTGATGCAGGAGCCGATGTGTTTTATGCCGATCATCATCAACCCGGTGATATTCCACAACATGCCGGCTTATCTGCTTATATCGATATGGCCGCAACTACCTGTACCTCACTCATCGTTGATAACTATCTTGATGGACAATTTCATCAGTGGGCTATTACTGCTGCGTATGGTGATAATCTGACTGCTGTGGCAGATAAACTTGCTGACGAAGCCGGAATGAGCGATGCCCAACGTGAAGAGTTATCCTCGCTGGGGATTTATCTTAATTACAACGGCTATGGTGCCAATACGGATGATTTGTTATTCCATCCGGCCGAGTTATTTAAACAGTGCGTTGCTTACACTTCCCCCTTTGATTTTATTCATGATAATCGTGCGGCTTATGAAAAGCTTTCAACCGGTTATAACGAAGATATGCGTTCTGGCTTAACCATTTCCCCAAAGTATCAAACAGACAAGCTAGCCGTTATCTGTTTGCCTGATGAAAAGTGGGCGCGTCGTGTCAGTGGGGTATTGGGTAATGAATTGGCAAACCAGTTTCCCGACCGAGCACATGCGATTGTTTCAGTAAAAGATGCTGATCACTATCTGGTAAGTCTACGGGCACCGAACTCTAACCGGAGTGGCGCTGATGAGATTGCCGGTCAATTTCCAACCGGTGGTGGACGTAAAGCGGCCGCAGGGATTAATGCTCTTCCAATGAATCAGCTTGATCAGCTTATTGAAGTGATGGAAAAACAATACGCCTAGAGCGTTAGGCTTGTGGCTCTTTCATCTCCGCCTCTGTTGTATGAAATACATCCCTGTACTTCACCGCTTCGCGGCCAGCTAAGCTGTTCAAATGAGTTCCAGACTCATTTGTCAATCACTTATGTAGGGTGGCTACACTGCGTGCTTTCCGCCTTGTCGGCCACAAAAAAAGCCGCCAGAAGTGGTAGATATGAAAGATCAACAAGCCCTAGTGTTAAATTAAAAAAAGCCTTGCAGAACTTAATCTACAGGGCTTTTTTATGCGAAGTTTTAACCTGCCATGCGTTTTAAAACATCGTCTTTTCGGATGAAGTGATGATATAGCGCCCCGGTAATATGGGCGATCACCAGAAAGACTAATAAAAATGCAAAAGGAGAGTGCCACTCACCAAGGGAAAGTGCCCACGGAACTTCACCAGCAGGTTTGCCAATCAGTTCAACACCAAACACTTTGACCGGATAGCCTTTACCGTAAATATATAAGGCCCCAAGGAAAGGCATAACAAGCATGGATAGATACATCAGACGATGTGCCAGTTTGGCCATAGTGCCGTCCATTCCCGGGTTAGTTGGGCGCTGAGGTTTTTGTTTCATCGTCCACAATAGGCGCGCGATTGTGAGAATCAGAATAATGGCACCCATGGAGACATGCCATGGACCAAAGGTATCACCCAGCCAATGTTCACCTTCATTAATCCGATCAGCAAATTTAAAAAACTGCTGCAACACCAATACGGCGATTACCCAATGAAAAAAACGCGTGATGGAGCCATAGCGTTGGTTATCGTCATGTAACATTTCTCTCTCCTTTGTTTGCCATCATTTTTTATATTTACGAGAACGTTATCTCGCTTAGGGCTTGTTTTTCTTTCATATCCACCACTGCTGGAGACTATTTTTGTGTCCGACAAGGCGTAAAGCACGCA
>TARA_R100000501_G_scaffold7488_2_pt1 | contig 42559 bp, 34 predicted proteins | sample TARA_R100000501 | Tara Oceans TARA_R100000501 (sample SAMEA2620120) | marine metagenome | biome: marine biome (ENVO:00000447); feature: mesopelagic zone (ENVO:00000213) & marine oxygen minimum zone (ENVO:01000065); material: "saline water (ENVO:00002010), including plankton... | reverse complement strand
TACAGGGATGTATTTCATACAACGCAGGCGGCCGCAAAAATAGTCACAGCCCTTCAGCTCACAACAGAGGCGGAGATGTAAGACCAACAAGCCCTAGTTATTAATACCAAGACTTTTAAGGTACTCATCATAGCTGCCGGTAAAGTCAGTGATACCTTCATTTTCCATATCAAACACACGTGTTGCCAATGACGATACAAATTCACGGTCATGGGAGACGAAGATCAATGTGCCTTCGTAATTTTCCAATGCCAGGTTAAGTGATTCGATAGATTCCATATCCATATGGTTGGTCGGCTCATCCATCACCAGAATATTGGGTTTTTGCAAAATAAGCTTGCCGAACAACATGCGGCCTTTTTCACCACCAGACAGCACATTGACCTTTTTATCGATCATATGACCGGAGAACAGCAGGCGGCCTAGAGTGCCACGAATAACCTGTTCATCATCTTCAGGGCTACCCCATTGGGACATCCACTCAAACAGAGTCATATTGTTTTTAAACAGATGATCATGATCCTGTGCGTAATAACCGATATTGGCATTTTCCGACCATTTTACATTGCCGGATTTTGGGGCCAGTTCACCGACCAGTGTTTTCACAAAGGTGGTTTTACCGATACCGTTAGGACCAATCACGGCAATTTTTTCACCCACTTCTGCCATAAAACTGAAGTTTTCAAACAGCGGTTTTTCGTTATCGTAGCCCTGTGTCAGCTTGCTGACTTCCAGTGCATTTCGGAACAGTTTCTTTTCCTGATTAAAACGAATAAACGGATTCACCCGGCTGGAAGGTTTAATGTCATCCAGCTGAATTTTTTCCATTTGTTTTTGACGGGACGTTGCCTGTTTTGCTTTGGAAGCATTGGCAGAGAATCGTGAGACGAATTCCTGCAGCTCTTTGATCTGCGCTTTTTTCTTCGCATTGTCTGATTGCAGACGTTCACGTGCCTGGGTGGAAGCAATCATGTATTCATCATAATTACCCGGATAAATACGTAATTCGCCGTAATCCATATCGGCCATATGAGTACAGATGCGATTGAGGAAATGGCGATCATGCGAAATGATGATCATGGTGCTGCTACGTTGGCTTAATACCTCTTCCAGCCAGCGAATAGTATTGATATCCAAATGGTTGGTCGGCTCATCGAGCAACATAATATCGGGATCAGCAAACAGTACCTGAGCCAGCAGAATACGTAGTTTCCAACCGGGAGCGATTTCGCTCATCGGGCCATAATGCTGTTCAACCGGAATACCGACGCCTAATAATAATTCTCCAGCTCGGGATTCAGCAGTATAACCGTCCATTTCCGCATATTGACCTTCCAGTTCAGCGACTTTCAGACCATCTTCTTCACTCATTTCCGGCAGGTTATAAATGCGATCGCGCTCACGATGCACATCCCATAAATCAGGTTGCCCCATAATCACCACGTCAATAACGCGTTGATCCTCGTAAGCAAACTGATCCTGTTTTAATACGGCATAAGATTCATTGGGGTCGTAACTCACATTACCGGAGGTGGGCTCTTGGACGCCGGCCAGAATTTTCATAAACGTCGATTTCCCGCAACCATTGGCGCCAATCAGACCGTAGCGATTGCCGCCACCGAATTTGACCGAGACGTTTTCGAACAGGGGCTTGGCCCCGAATTGCATGGTAATGTTAGCAGTGCTTAACAAAGTTAAAATCCTGTATCTAAAGGAGAAATTCAGACGTGCTGAAAAAACCCGCCATTATACATGGTCTGATGGGTTACCGATAAGGTTCAGTTTTTGTTGCCTGCTGAGTTTCTTGATTGCAGCTTCCCGACGGCTGGCACTGCTGCGATCAGGATGCTGTTCCTGATACACCACTTTCTGAGCATCACTGGTATGAAAAAAACGCGCCCCACCGTTATGGTTTTGATGCTGTTTTAAACGACGTTCTAAATCAGTGGTTATACCGGTGTAAAGATAACCATTAGCAGCTTGAATGATATACAGCGTCCATTCAGTCTTTGTCATTAAATTCAAGCGCCACCGAATTAATACAATAGCGCAGGCCAGTAGGGGCGGGGCCGTCATCAAATACATGACCCAAATGGGCTTCACATTGCTGACAGCGAACTTCGGTACGATCCATATTGTGGCTGTAATCCGGATGATGAGTCACCACTCCATGCTCCAGCTGTGAGGAAAAACTTGGCCAACCGCAACCGGCATCAAATTTGTCATCAGAAGCAAATAAGGCCTGGCCACAGCAAACACAGTGATAACACCCATTCTCATCGTGATCGACATATTCCCCGGAAAAAGCTGGTTCTGTGCCCGCCTGCCGGGTGATGCGATATTGTTCTTCGTTAAGTTGTTGGCGCCACTGTGCATCCGTTTTTAAATCGGAGTTCATTTTGCTCATCTCATTGCAACGTGTCGGGCATTGTATAAAAAACTGCAAAGCAAAGCACACTTGTGTGCTAATGACTTCGGATCGCCTGTTGGATCGCGCTGCGCATTGAAGGAAATTGTTTTAACAAAATCTGCATGCCCTCAATATCAAACGCATCAATCCGTTCCAGCAACTGGCTGGCATATCGATCCAGTGTGTCAATTTGATGATTGCCAGCCAGTCTGGCGATTTCGTGGGCAAAGTTTTTAATGTCGGTCATGCTGTTACTTTGGGTGGCTAAACGCCATATTTCATCGATATCGGTTTGAAAATGATTAAAAATCGATAACAGCTGTTCTTTGTCCAGCATTGACCAATCCTGCTGTGGTGCTTTTATAACGTCAACGTCAACCGTCTGGTATCGTAAAAATACGCTCAGCGCATGAAACAGTTCGTTGCGTAAAACAGGTTTTCGCAGATAGGCATCAAAATGGTCCAATCTATCCTGTTCATAGGCGTCTTTCATTACTGAAGCTGTCAGTGCAACCACAGGTAAATCCGGTTTAATCATTTTGATTTGTTTTGCGGCTTCATAACCGTCCATCACTGGCATACGAATATCCATCAACACGAGATCTACCGGATTCTTTTTAACAAAATCCACAGCCAGCTGACCATTTTCAGCTTCACTGGTTTGAATAAGGCTGTTGATAAAATGCTGACGTATCAGTTCCCGGTTATGCGCGACATCATCAACGATTAGCATATGGGCCGGCTCAAAACGTATATGGCTGGCATCAAAAGCTAACGCCTGCTGACGAATTTTGTCACTGGCAATGGCGGCAATATCAATTCCTGGTAAATCAATACTGAATACTGACCCTTCACCACTTTTACTCTGCAGATGGATATGACCACCCATCATCTCAATCAAGCGGCGGGTGATTGACAAGCCAAGACCGGTCCCACCGTATTTGCGAACATCCTGGCCTGATTGCTGGGCAAAAATTTCAAATATATGTTCAACCTCAGCTTCGGGAATACCAATACCAGTGTCTTCAACCCGGATATGTAAATCCAGTTTACTGAGATGATCATCTACATTATCGGCATGAACGTGAATACGTATATGACCGGTATCAGTGAATTTGACAGCATTACTGATTAAATTAAATAACACCTGTCTGAGACGAGTGGCATCGAGTAACAGGCCATGGGGTAAATCGGGATCTATATCTAAATGTAACGCCAAATCCTTATTGCGGATTTGCAGAACAAACATATTGGCTATTTCATCAAACAGCTGATGAGGATCGGTAGCGGATTTATTGAGTTGCAGTTTTCCGGCTTCAATCTTCGATAAATCAAGAATATCGTTGATCAGCAGTAAAAGGGTATTACCTGCACTGCGGATGGTTTTAATAAATGATTTAAGCCTGGGCTCTGTAACCTGCTCGTCCAGCAGTTCGGTAAACCCCAGAATAGCGTTCATTGGGGTGCGGATTTCATGACTCATATTGGCGAGAAATTGTGATTTGGCCAAATTCGCTGCTTCAGCATGGGTCTTGGATTCTTTTAGTGAATCTTCAAGTGCAATACGATCATCCATATTCATGAAAAAACCCAGAAAAGCCGGCTTGCCTTGATATTGAATCGAAATTATTGAAAATAATCCCTGGATGATCTGTCCATTCCGAGTTTTGATTTTGAGCATCATTCCATTAATTTCGCCCTCCGAAGCAAGCTGTTCCAGGACTTGTTTACGTTGCGTAATATCTGCATAAAACTCCTGAACTTTGATGGTTTTCTGTAACTTAGCTGAAAATCCTAATTCTTCATAACAATGCTCATTGGCTAGCAGAATATGGCCATCCTCTGCGGAAGTAACCATCAGGCTCATTGGCATCACATTAATCAAATGCAATAGCTGCGCCTCACTATCCCGAAGTTTCTGCTCTGAAATAAGGCGTTTATCTACTTCAGCACGTAAGCGACGATTCCAGTAGAAGCTGGCAAGCAGGAAAATCAGCAAGATTGTTACAACCTGGATCAACAGCGTGTAATTGGTACGTTCAATGGTATTAACTGACATCCATTGCTGATCGATTGTGCGCCTCTCTTCGGCTGTAATTGATGCAAGGGCTTTATTGATAATTGTTAATAGCTCGGGATGCCCCTTGACGATGCCCATATGCAAAGCAGGAGAGTATTCCCTGATAATGCTGGTATTGAGATGTGTTAATCCGGATTGACTGGCGGTATAGGTGATGGTTGCGATAATATCAAAATAGGCATCTATTTCTTCGGCAGCTAACATCGACAGTCCCTCACGTACAGAAGGGACATAAACAATATCGATTTCCGGGTAATAGGCCAGCAAAATAGATTCAGCAAAATAACCTTTCACCACACCGACAGGTTTGTTACTGAAGTCAGCCAGGCTGGTGAGATGACCGAATTTGGTTGTAGCGATGGCCAGTGGGTAATCCAGATAGGGAATCGATAAATCGAGAAAGGTTTCACGAAACGTATTGCGTGAAAGGGCGGCAATGAGCTCTATCTCTTTGGTTTGGGCTGCATCAATAACAGACTGCCAGTCAGTGAAGGGTTCGAGCTGAAATTGCAGGCCGGTCTGTTTGCTGATGAGATTTAGATAGTCAGCACTGATGCCTTTGTGCTGACCATTTTTATCAATAAAATCAAATGGTGGCCAATACGGATCAACCCCAATCCTGACAACGGAGTGTTGGTCTATCCACTGTTGTTCTTTTTCGGTTAAATCCAGTCGGCTTTGCTCATAAGGTAAGACTTCAAATGCACTGCTATCACTGACAACTGCGTACCATTTGTCAATAATTTGCTGTTTTTCAGCCGCGGTAATTGCCGATAACGATTTATCAATAATGCTATGCAGTAATGGATAACGTTTATCAATTGCGACGGAGGTATCTGTTGTGAAGCTCGGTACTTTGGCGACCACTCGAAGATTGGAAAGGTAACGCTGTTTGATGACATTGGTAGCAACAGCAATATTCCCGATATAGGCGTCGGCTTGAGCAAACGAAACGGCTTCCAGTGATTCATCATTGGAATCAGTCAGCAGCAGATCCAAATTCGGGTAATTGATGTTCAGCCAGGTATGCAGGTAGGAATCTTCATTTACAGCAACAGTAAGGCCAATCAAATCATCCATTGACTGAATATCATCACGATGTTGCTGAACAATAATACCCAGTGAGAGGCTCACGTAGGGCTTGGAAAATAACAAAAATTCCTGACGTTGTTGAGTCGCCGCGGCGCAGCTCAGGCCCATGATTTCGCCTGCTCGCATTTTTTCCATGGTGTTGGCCCAGACATCAGCTACCACGGTGATTCTAAGACCGCTTTTTTCACTAATGAGCGCTAACACATCAGAGGCGATACCATCATGTTCGCCTTCTTCATTGAGAAAATCATAGGGTGCCCAACTGAAATCGGCACCCAGTGTGACTTCAGGATTAGCGGCAATCCAGGCCTGTTCTTGTTCAGTAAATGTCAGTGCCGATAATCGGCAGCTGATAAACAGCAGGAAAAAAAATAATAACCAGTTAGTTTTGATCGGAAATAGCCACAAATTCATCAATATGTTCCAGCAGTATGCTCACCAGATAGGGATCAAACTGGCTACTGCTATGTTTCCTGATGTAGTCCAAGGTGTCTTCAAGGGACCAGGCTTCTTTGTAGACCCGTTTATGCATTAACGCATCAAACACGTCAATCAAACCAACGATACGACCGTAGATATGAATATCCTGTCCTTTGAGTCCTTGGGGATAACCGCTGCCATCCCATTTTTCATGGTGCTGGTGAGCGATGATAGCGGCAGCTTTGGTGTATTTGCGTTTGGAATTATGAAGAATTTTAAAGGCACGCGTGGTATGCGTTTTCATGATGGCAAATTCATCTTCAGTGAGTTTACCGGGTTTATGCAAAATCGAGTGGGGAATAGTGATTTTACCAATATCATGCATTGGCGCGGCATGAAACAGGATATCGGCATCTTCGTCTGTCAGACTTTCATGATATAACGCTAATAACCTGGAACACTCGGCTACCCGACGAATATGTTTGCCGGTTTCATCTGAAGTTGACTCCATTAACTCAGTCAGCACATAAATCATTTCCAGTTGATTCTGTTCCAGCTCGGTCATCAGCCGTTGCTGATTCTGTTCGTATTTGTGCTGTAGAGAAAGGTTATTTTGTTGCAGGAGTTTTTTAGCGCGATATAAAGAAAGATGAGTATTGACTCTGGCCAGCAGTTCTTCGGCATGAAACGGTTTACAGAGGTAGTCGACTGCGCCAGCATGAAATCCCTGGCTTATCGAATCTACGTCGACCTTGGCCGTAACAAAAATAATCGGGATATCCTGAAGGCGGGGTTCTGCCTTGATGCGTCGGCAAACTTCATAACCATCCATTTCAGGCATCATAATATCAAGCAGAATCAGGTCATATTCATGCGTTTTCATTAGCGCAAGGGCTTCCTGACCTCGGGTGGCAAATGACAGGTTGTAAGGCTCTTCCTTAAGAAAATTCATCGCTACCTGAATATTGTCAGGTACATCATCGACGATTAAAACATTGGCGCTATTATCCATCGCGATTCCTTGTGTGCAGATACTGTTGCGGCAATCCTTTGTTGACTGCAAATGGTAGCTGCTGAAAATAACAGTAACTATATTACTTGTCTATCCGTCTCAATAATCTGGGGTAAATCAAATTGTTGCAAATTAATAAGCTCTGACTGAAAACCTGATAGTTGAGTTGCAATGATGAGTAATAAAATCGAAGCAAGTATGATGTGATTTTAACTTTGGGGTGGGTAGCAAAAATGGTTCTGCAGAAAGCGCCTGAATGGCAGGCTTTACTTGAGAGGGAATTTGAACAGCCTTATATGCAGCAGCTAAAGGCTTTTTTACAGCAGCAGAAAAACCAGCAGAAAGTGATATATCCTCACTCATCCAACTGGTTTCATGCCCTGGAAACAACGCCGCTATCTAACGTAAAAGTTGTCATTCTCGGACAGGATCCCTATCACCAGCCAGGACAGGCGCATGGTTTATGCTTTTCAGTCAAACCCGGTGTGGCAATTCCACCTTCGTTAATGAATATCTATAAAGAACTGAATAATGACCTTGGTATTGCTCCTGCAAAACATGGTTACCTGGAAGCTTGGGCCAAGCAAGGTGTTTTATTACTGAATGCTGTATTGACGGTGGAACATGGACAAGCCAATGCGCATCAGGGAAAAGGTTGGGAACAATTTACTGATCGAGTGATCAGTGTGGTCAATCAACAGCGTGATAATGTGGTGTTTATGCTGTGGGGCAGTTATGCCCAGAAAAAAGGGGCTGCTATTGACAACCAGCGGCATCTGGTTTTAAAAGCACCGCATCCATCACCATTGTCAGCTCACCGCGGTTTTCTCGGTTGCAAGCATTTCAGCCAGGCTAATGACTATTTACAGCAACACGGACAAACACCTATTGATTGGCAGTTACCGTCATCAGTTTAGATTTTTTGTTTAGATTTAACCAACAGCAGAGATTTATCCAATACAGCCGATGGGCAGGCTTGATACAATTCGCGCCATGATAAATTTCAGCCAACTTTCTTTACGCCGCGGACCCCGACTACTGTTTGAAGCTGCCAATCTGGTGATTCATCCCGGACAACGTATCGGTTTGACCGGCGCCAATGGCACCGGTAAATCCAGTCTGTTTGCGATGATCCGCAATGAAATACATGCTGACAGCGGTGATCTGACGTTTCCTGAATCCTGGGTGATTGCTCATGTTGCACAAGAAACGCCCGCGGTTGATACAACTGCTCTTGACTATGTGTTGCAGGGCGATGCTGAACTGAGTCAACTTCTCACACAATTGGCACAAGCAGAACAGAACAATGATGGTCATTTGCAAACCCAGCTGCATGACAAAATAGGCTTGATTGATGGATACACCGGAAGAAGCCGGGCTGCAAAATTATTGCATGGATTAGGGTTTACTGCTGAGCAGCAGGAACACCCGGTCAGAACCTTTTCAGGTGGCTGGCGTATGCGACTTAACCTTGCCCAGGCATTGATGTGCCGTAGTGACTTATTGTTGCTGGATGAGCCCACCAATCATTTGGATCTCGAAGCTGTCTATTGGTTAGAAGAATGGCTACGCAGTTATGCGGGAACGCTGCTGGTAATTTCCCATGATCGTGAGTTTCTCGATCGAGTGGTTACCCATATCGCCCATATCGAACAACAACGCATCAAACTGTATACCGGTAATTATTCTGACTTTGAAATCGCTCGTGCCGAGCATCTGGCAAATCAGCAGTCGGCTTATCAGAAACAACAATCTGAAATCGCCCACATCCGTGATTTTGTTAATCGATTCAAGGCAAAAGCGACTAAAGCCAAGCAGGCTCAAAGTCGTATCAAAGCCTTGGAGCGCATGGAAAAGATCGCTCCGGCGCATGTTGATTCGCCGTTTCATTTCAGCTTTTTTCAGCCGCGACGTTTAACCATTCCAATTTTAGCGCTGGATAAAGCCAGTGTTGGTTACCAGCAAACACCGTTAATTGATAATATCAAGCTCCACCTTGCTCCCGGCGATCGTATTGGTTTGTTAGGCCCTAACGGTGCCGGTAAATCGACATTAATCAAACTGATTGCCGGTGAACTGGAACCGCTCAGTGGTAAACGTCGGGAAGGCAAAGATATTGTTATCGGCTATTTTGCCCAACACCAATTAGAACAATTACGTCCTGATGAGAGTGCGTTGAAGCATTTGCAGCGATTGGACCCCATGGCGACCGAACAGGATTGCCGTAATTTTCTGGGCGGTTTTGGCTTTAATGGTGATACTGCTCTGGAACCGGTTGCACCATTTTCTGGTGGCGAAAAAGCCAGGCTGGTTCTGGCCCTGCTGGTTTATCAGCGTCCGGCTTTATTGTTATTGGATGAACCTACCAATCATCTTGATCTGGAAATGCGGCTGGCGTTGACCATGGCTTTGCAGGAGTACGAAGGAGCATTAGTAGTGGTCTCGCATGATCGCTATTTCCTGCGCAATGTCACCGATGATCTCTGGCTGGTAGCTGATGGCAAAGCCGCTGCTTTTGAAGGTGACCTTGATGATTACCGGCAGCTGCGTTTAGGCCGTGAAACGGTTAATGCGTCTGCTGATAAAAGTCCTGCCGTCAACAATGGCAAAAAACTGGATCGACAGGCGGCAGCACAACAGCGTCAGAAATTACAGCCTTTGCGTAACCAGGTTAAAAAGGCAGAGCAAGTCCTCGATAAACAGAATGCTGAACTTGCCAAAATTGAATTACAACTCGCTGATACAACGCTGTATGAAGCGGCCAATAAAGAAAAGCTCAAAGACCTGTTACAACAGCAAGCTGCCACCAAGGCGGCATTGGAACAGGCTGAAATGGACTGGCTTGAAGCCAGTGAAATACTTGAAAACGCAGAAACTGCAGAGGTTTAATCCGTGGCATTATTGTCTTTAAAACAGCTGACCGTCAGTTATGGTGGCCCAAATTTACTTGATAAAGTCGACTTTCAGCTCGATAAAGGTGAACGGGTTTGTCTGGTTGGCCGTAACGGCGCTGGTAAATCCACCTTGATGAAAGTCATTGCGGGAGAGATCACCCCTGATGGTGGTGAGATGGTGGGCTTGCAAGAATTGAAAATTGCCCGGCTGGAGCAGGAAGTACCTGCTGGCACGGCTGGCAGTGTGTTTGATGTTGTCGCTGCCGGACTGGGCGAAGTTGGGCCTCTACTAGTGGAATATCACCATATTGTTCAGCAACTCGAACACGATAGCAGTGAACAAATCCTCAACAAGCTGGAAAAAGCTCAACATAAACTCGAAGCAGTGGATGGCTGGAGTCTGGAACAGCAGGTTGAAACCGTCATTTCCCGTTTATCGCTGGATGCAGATGTTGAGTTTTCCAGTTTATCCGGCGGGATGAAAAGACGGGTTCTCCTGGCTCAGGCACTGGTACGCCAACCGGATATTTTATTACTGGATGAGCCAACCAACCATCTGGATATCAGTTCTATCACCTGGCTAGAAGGTTTTCTGAAAAGTTATGGTGGTACCTTATTGTTCATTACACATGACCGCAGCTTTTTACAGGCCTTGGCCACCCGTATTGTGCAGTTGGATCGTGGGCAACTGGTGAGTTTCCCGGGTGATTACAAAAGCTTTCTGGAGAAACGTGAAGCTTTACTGTCGGCCGAAGCAGAGCAAAATGCACAGTTTGATAAAAAACTGGCTCAGGAAGAAGTTTGGATTCGTCAGGGCATCAAAGCACGTCGCACACGTAATGAAGGACGGGTGAGAGCGTTGGAGAAGCTGCGCCGGGAACGTGGTCAACGCCGTGAGGTGTTAGGCAATGTGTCGATGAAGATCCAGGAAGGCGATCGGAGTGGCAAGCTGGTGGTCGAAGTTGAGAATATCAGTCAGGCCTTTGATGGCCGACAGTTATTCAAAGATTTCTCAACGGTCATTCAGCGCGGTGATCGCATTGGTATTATCGGACCCAATGGCTGTGGTAAAAGTACGTTGCTGTCGATTCTACTGGGTCGGGCTGAACCTCAATCGGGTACGGTGCGCTTAGGTACTAATCTGCAAGTGGCGTATTTTGATCAATTACGTAGCCAGTTGGATGAAGAGGCCAGTGTTGTAGATAACGTCGGGCAGGGTAGAGACTTTGTTGAAATTAATGGCAGTCCTAAACATGTGATTGGTTATCTGCAAGATTTCCTGTTCACCCCAGATCGTGCAAGAACACCGGTAAAAGCCTTGTCTGGCGGTGAGCGTAACCGTCTCTTACTGGCAAAATTATTTACTCAGCCAGCCAATTTATTGGTTTTGGATGAGCCAACCAATGATCTGGATGCGGAAACGCTGGAATTGCTGGAAGACTTGTTGCTGGGCTTTACCGGCACCATGCTGTTGGTCAGCCATGATCGAAGCTTTCTGAATAATGTGGTGACCAGTTGTATCGTATTCGATGAAGATAAACAGGTCCGTGAATATGTTGGTGGTTATGATGATTGGCTGGCACAACGCCAAAAGACTGTTAAACAGGAAAAGCCTGCAGCCAAACTTGAACCTGCTTCTGCTGCAAAATCGGTTAAGAAAAAGTCGACACTAACGTATCAGCAGCAACTGGATTTGAAAGCGTTGCCGCTAGAGATTGAACGACTGGAGCAACAAATTGCGGCGTTAACAGAAAAAATGGCAGCAGCTGATTTTTATCAGCAGGATGCTAATAAGATTAAACAAGTTCAAACACAGATGGCAGAGTTAGAAAAATCTCTGGAAGCAGCCTTTGATAAATGGGCAGAACTGGAAGCGTTGCAAAACGCCTAATCTGAAATTTACAGACGCAAGCCAATGGGGGAGATACATGGATGTATCTCACAAAAGGCGCTCCTCGTGCCTTGATTGACGCTTTTTCAGCTCACACCAGAGGCGGAGATGAAAGATAAACAAGCCCTAAAATAAAAAAGCCGCTGTCCTGGTAACAAGACAGCGGCTCTTTTTTGTTATTTTATTCGTCTAATAACGCATCACGATTATCTTCGCGGATGCGTGGCAAGATCCACATTTCATACATGGATACCACCCACATAAATGCAAATGATAATGCCATTGCGCCACCACCAATGATAACGAACCAGGCAAAATTAGGATGCAGTTTAGTCAACCACCAGGCGCTGATATCGATTAACAAAAAGATATATGGCATGGAAATGACGATAACTTTCAAAGGTTTAGGTACACCTGCTGCCAAACTGAATATCAAGCCAACAAACATAAAGATAAAGGCGATACCAAATAAGTGAATATGCGAAACACGGGCAAGTGATGCAATACTGGCACCGGTATCAACGACAGCACGTTCTTTTATCTGTTTGAAATCGGAATAGTCTGGAACGGCACCACCAGCTTCAGCGTTATGACAGATAATACATTTGGCATCAAAAATCTGTCTGATGCCGTCATTTTCATAGGCTTCTTCTGTTGCTCCAGCATGTACCCAACTAATGATTTTTTCACGTTCATCGTCGGTTGCCATCGGTTTCATCGAACCATGCAGTTTATTTTCGAGCAGTGAATTAGTTCTGTTTCCGTAATAGCTGTAAACGATATCATCAACTGAGAGACCATATTTACCGTCAGCCAGACCATGGGTAAGCTGAATTTGCACAATTGCCATCAGGTAACCTACTGCCACCACAACCAAATAACCGGTAAAAAGTGCTTTTAATGAGGTGCCTTGACTTGCGAGATTCAGGTTGTGATTTCTTGCCATGTTGTTTCCCTTATTTTTATTGTGTTTATTTTAGTACATAGCGCTTTTACTGAGTAGTAAAAAAACTATTTATTTGCCAAAAACCTGCTGCAAAATCTCCGAAGTACGTGCCGCAGGATTGTCACGGATTTTTTGCTCCTCCTCTGCTAACATAACAAACAATCCATTGAGCGCTTGGTCAGTTACATAATCCTGCAGATCCATATCCAACTCCTGACCTACTACAGGCACTGAACTGAGTTTATCGTTTAGCTGATTGTAATAGCGGGTTGCACCCACTTCATTCAATGATGTATCGATTACAGGCTCAAATAAGTCAGCGAGCTTGCCACGAGTACGATCTTCAAAAAACCGTGTGGCAGCATCATTCTCGCCATTCAAAATATTACGGGCATCGTCAATGGTCATACTTTTAATAGCATCGATCATGATTGAGGTTGCCTGTGGTGCGGCTTTTTCTGCCGCCCGATTGATACTTTGTTCAAAATCATCTGCCATTTTATTCAGGCCCAGCTGACGCATTAATCCAGCTGCTTGTTGTACGCGAGGAGGTAATGGAATGTGGATTTTCGGGTTGTTTAGATAACCTCCCTCTTTACTGACATTTTCGACAGCTTTTCTGGTGCCGACTTCTAACGCTTCTTTTAGGCCGTTGGCAATCGTGTCAGAACTTAAATCCGTGCCTTCCGATGTGCCCAGCGCGGTAGTACCAGATTTACTGAAGTCTTCGAGGAATTTTTTCCAGTCAGCATGGCTGGGTGATGTTGCCATTAAAAAAAATATAAAAAGTGCCGAAGTAACCATTACTGAAAATTTCATGCTGTAAATCCTTACCTGTTCAGCTTCGATAGTGCCTGTATGACTCTATAAGCGTCAAGTTATCCATTATTATCAATTGGAATAACGCACAAAAAAAAGCCGGTTAATTGCTTAACCGGCTTTTCATGTCTATCGGATCTGGTTATCAGCTAGGGACAACGTTTTCCGCTTGTGGACCTTTTTGACCCTGTGTCACTTCCATAGTGACAGCTTGGCCTTCTTTCAGAGTTCTAAAACCATCTGATTTAATCGCGCTGTGATGTACAAATACATCTGGACCATCGGCGCGTTCAATAAAACCGAATCCTTTTGCGTCATTGAACCATTTCACTGTGCCTGTAACTTGCTCTGCCATATCAACCTCAATATCTTAAATCTTCTGCTAACTTAACTCCTAAGTCAGCTTACACTACCCCTTAAAAAAGGGGTTAATCGCATTGTACGCCCAAAATTTAACAAAAAGTCACATTTATTTTGACCATAACAACTTTTTTTTTGCTTGAAAAACACGTTAAGAAAGCGGAAAAAAAACGCTTAACCGTTGAATCTATTATGTTTACCGGTAAGGCAGTATTCAAAAAATTCATTTTTAATAACTATTCTGAATCTCAGTTTGGCAGCTGTAAAAGCGGATAAAATGCGCGATTTTGCCTTTAACATAGGCTAAACCGGCTTGAAATCAGCTGGCTTTTCAGAGCCGTCTCCAAAGAAAAATTTCTCTAATTCGGTTCTCAGAAAAGTCTGGGATTTTGGATCAGCCAATGATAAACGATACTCATTAATTAACATGGTTTGATGCGCTACCCACATTTGCCAGGCTTCTTTAGAGACTGTTTCATAGATTTTTTTCCCCAGTTCACCAGGATAAGGGGGAAAATCGAGTGCCTCTGCTTCTTTGTTGAGTTTTACACAATGCACAGTACGTGTCATAGCATCCTCTCGGTTGATGATAAAAATTGAATTAATTGTTTAACCGGAGCAGGTAAGCCCAAAGTTAACGCCTGATCTATTTTAACCCAGATATGTCTATTATTCTCAGCCACAAGGTGGATTGGCTCAGCAGTAAACAAATAAGGGGTTATAGTTAATTTGAAGTGACTGAAAACATGTTTGATTTCAGGCAATGACGATTCCAGTAAGGTATTTTTTATCGGCAAACGGTTATCTGCTGCCTCTGCAGTTTTACCCTCTGGAAAACTCCATAGCCCCCCCCATATGCCATTTTGCGGACGTTGTTCCAATAATATGTGGTTATTTTGATCTATATAGATAAACCAGTTGGTCTGACGTACAGGTTGGATTTTTTTAGCTTTACGTACCGGGAATAAAGTCGGCTCACCGGATGCAAAAGCCTGGCAATCAGTTTGAAGAGGGCATTGCTGGCAGGCTGGGCGACTGCGGGTGCACAAGGTGGCTCCCAGGTCCATTTGTGCCTGAATATAATTAGCAATGCGATGTTCGGGCAATAATGTCTCGGCTCGCTGCCACATTGCAGCTTCTACGTGTTTCTCACCTGGCCAGACATTAATGGCATCATATCGCGCCAAAACGCGTTTTACGTTGCCATCCAGAATCGGATAGCGCTGATGAAAGGCCAGCGCCATAATGGCTCCGGCAGTAGAACGACCAATTCCTGGCAAATCCAAAAGCGCCTGAAAATCCTCTGGCACCTTTGCGTCATGATGCTGTTGCATCTGAACAGCTGCCTTATGCAGATTTCGTCCACGGGCATAATATCCAAGCCCTGACCATAAGCCGAGGACATCATCTATATGGGCATCTGCCAGAGCGTTAATGTCCGGGAAACGATCAATAAAACGCTGGTAATACGGAATAACGGTAGCAACCTGAGTTTGCTGAAGCATCACTTCAGAAAGCCATACATGATAAGCCGATGGTTTTTGCTGCCATGGCAAATCCTTACGACCGTGATGGTCATACCAGGCTAATAAACGTTCACTGAAGCTGTTAGTCAAAATAGAATCAGGCCATGTTCCTTTGTGAACACGGCCTAGAATAAACTTTTCAGTTTTTCCTTCAACAAGTCCTCTTCTGAGGGTTCATCTGCAGAGTCTGCCTCATCGGATGTTTGCTCATCGGTAGCAGGCTCTTCAGTAGTTTCATCAGAAGTTGAAGATTTTGAATCGCCACCCAGTTTCTTACCCAGTAATCCACCAAGCTCATCACCCAGTTTTTCTTTTAGTTTTTCTTCAGCTTTGGCTTTAATTTCACCAGTGGCCTGTTCTTTTAAGACAGAGGCCAAATCCACTTTGGGTCTTGGATTATCAAAACTGCCGGTAATTTTTACCGGAATGGTAATCCCTTTCAGATCTTCAAGAGTTTTGCCTCCCTGGCCTTCAGCTGAACCGACGATTGAAACGCGAACAGCATAATCAATGACTTCTCTGGGGAGATCAATATCACCCGCACCGGTGACTCGCAATAATGGAGACATTAACTCAAGGTCCTGATTATTTACGATGCCTTCATTGGCGGTGAATGTGCCTTTCAGGCTGCTGAAATCAGTTTGCACCGGTTCGTTAGTCTCTGCAGCTTTTTGTCCGGACAGAACAGCCTTAGCCTGGCGAATGGCTTCTGCAATATTAATGCCTTTTAATGCGCCATCCGTAAAAGAAAATGCACCATTACCGTTCAGACTTTGTTTGATGGCATCAATATCTTTACCACTGCCATTGAGCTTTACATTGGCATTTGCTGTGCCGGCAATACGATCATTACCGGTCAGATCTTTTAATAGGGGACCGGCCTGAACCCCTTGCAGGTTTTCATCTACTGCAAGCTTCAAATTGTCACCACGGGCATCAAGATTGACATTACCTTGATACTTTCCCTGATATAACTCTGCAGCCAGGGGACTCAGTTTGATCAGACCATCTTTTGCATCAATAGTAATGACAATGTTTTCACTGTTAATGCCACTGACTTTGAGTTTGCCAATTTTCAAACTGCCTTTGGCGTTGATGTCCCGCAGTGTTTCCAATGGTAATTCACTGGAGCCGCCGGCTGCAGATGAAGCAGGTGTAGAAACTTCTTTAGCCGTTTTATCCTCAACTTCTTCTTTCGCTGGTGGTAAATAGCGATCAGCATCAATTTGATCCAGCATCAGATTAAATGTGTAAGCGGGTTTTTCGAAATTGTTGATACCAAATTGACCGGTTAATTGACTTTGATCCAGGGTCAATTGTAAATCTTTGGTATTAAGCGATTGTTTGCTGCCACTGATTTCACTACTCAGCTGAACCAGTTCCAATGTACTATTATCGGCCATTTCAGGCAGTTCAATTTTTAAATCTTCGGCTAATTTACGCAGGTTGAAAGGTTTCACCTGGATATTGCCATTATATGCCAGATCATCAGACAGGATTTTCTCCGCCAGTATTCGTCCATTCATCGTCAGATCTGCAAATTTGATGGCAAGATCATTAACCTGCAATGTTTCATCTGCGAGATTAGCTATGAGGTTGCTTGTGACATCCAGTTTGCTTTTGCCACCGGGTAGATTTTTATCTTCAATATCCGCGCTGATAACAAGATTTGTAATGCTGTGTTGTTGCGATGCCAGATTGGCTTCGATTAAACCCTCTATATTGGCGTCGATATTTTGTTCAGATCCGGTAGCTTGTAAATTAATTGCTAAATTTTGGATTGTCACCAATTCACTCGCCATGTTGGCATGAATGTCAGCTTGAAGGTCCAGATTAGCCTGTTGCAATGGCATTGCAGAACTATTGGCAACGGTATTGAGCTTCAGTGACTCCAGTGCGTAGATCTGCTTTTCAAGATCGACGATTACCTTACTCTCAAGTTCGATATGTGCTTTGACTTCAGGCTTACTGCTGATCAAATCAAACGACGTTGTAAGTGAAGTGGGATCGCCGGGAGCCAGAGGATCGGTCTCCAGATTAAGATTACGTAACTGGAAGTTTTCATCTTTGCTGGCATCAGACCACAATACATTGGCATTGGTTAGTTTAATGCCGGCAATTTTTACTGCAGATAATCCACTGGATGGCTCGTCCGAAACACTGTCAGCTTCAGCTGAAGGGGGTTGTTCTACTTCATCACTGGTTTTTGTCAGATCATCCCAGTTGGTCACACCTTCTTTATTGGTCTCCAGATTCAGCAACAGACCGTCGAGCACAATGGTGTCCATTTCCAGCTGTTTTTTCAGCAGAGGCATCAGTTTAATGCGAATTTCGGCAGCTTCGACGCTGGCAAAAGATTCGGCTTTAAAGCCACTGGCATTGCTAAGTGATAATGGTCCGAGTTCTAAAGCTATCCAGGGAAACACCGATAGCTCGATATCACCTTGCAAAGTCAATTTACGCCCTGTGGTTTTTTCAACCTGCGCTGCAATCTCATCTTTATAGTCATTTGGATCGATAATGAAGGGAAGTGCTGCGAGAGCAGCAATAGCGATGATGATTATTGCAATAATCACTTTGATAAAGGTGCGCATGCTTTTATCCTGTACTTTAGATGGGTGTATTGCCAAGATGATAAGTCATTTGACAGGGTTTATGAACCGGCTTTGACAATATAGGTGAAACGTTCATAGTCCAATGTCGCTGAAAACAGGTCTTTGGTTTCAGCATTGATTGAAGCCTCTTTGGAGTTAGATATTGTCAGTTGGCGTTTAGGACTAAAGACCCCTTTTTGGGTAATAAGTGCCGGGGGCTGTGTGTTGAGTTGTATCCCTGGATAGAGGAAATTTCCGGGTATTGGCTGGCAGGTTACAACTTCCGGCGTACCTTCTATTAAGCTTAGACCTGCCTGAGCGTTGTTCTGCCAATCGTTACAGAACCAGCAAATAGTTGCTAATTGCAATTTATTTTGCAGTTTCAGTAAAACCAGTTCGTTTACATCAATCGTGTCTTCGCATTTATTAATAAGCAATAAGCTGCCATGTTCGGAGTCGTTCAGCACTTTTGCCTGCATGCTGTTACTGGAAGCCCCATTAAGAAAATCCACAATATTGTCGTAACCGTGGACGATTTCTACAGAACCGTTATCAATTAACTGTTTTCTGGGGGATTGTCGTTGGTAATTGGCTGCAAGTTGGGGCATTACCTGTCGAATCAGTTGCAAATCCAAAGCATTTTCCCGCTTGTTGGATAGAATAAGTTTTTGTCCGAGGATGGTTAAAACATCCTGAGTTTGTAGCATGCGGTTATCAGACGCCTGGCGTGTTAATTGTGGTGTTTTCGACAAGGCTTTTGGCGCTTGATCTTGTTCTGCTTCAACACAAAAATATCCGGTTAATAAAAAAGCATTTTCCAGAACTTGTTGTTGAGGGGGGATATCGGTAATCACAGCCTTATTAACGACCTCCGCTATCATTGAGTAAAGGCGAATGACGGAGTATTTAGACAAGCTGTAGGGATCTGCAATGGCTGTTAGTGCAATACGCTTATATATATGCTCAAAATTATCACTGCTGCCAAGTGGCGAAACATCCGGCTCCTGCTGCAGAGCTTTTGCCTTTTCAAGATATATCAATAATTGGTTTAATTGTAACCAGCAATCCTTTGGTGCAGCTCTGTAATACAGATAAGCATGCAGAATCTGTAACGAAATTAATTCGCTGCCACGATTCAAACAGAATAGAAAACGGGGGGAATTTGCAGGCCGTTCACCACGTTGATAATGTTTGTCAGCCAGGTTGAAATATAACTCAGCGAGGCAGCGTATGGTCTGACTGAAATTGCTCAGGTTTTTTTGAGCGGGTCTTTTCAGGCTGGACTCTGCGGCGATAACTTTGCTGTCACGGGTCAGTAAAAGACGTTTGAGTTCGTGGAAATAGACATCCAAAAGATTTATCTGTCGAGTTTCAGAGATATGGTGATGTTTGATTGCCTGCAGATTTGCTAACAAAATTGACAGGCGTTGAGATAAATCATCGGTAAGTTGGGATAACCAGGTTTTTAATAAAGCAGGATCAGTAATAATGTCACCTCGTCGTTCATCCGTTACGACAGAGATCAATAAATTTAGTTTGGGGAGATCGGCAGCTGGTTTGGACTGGTTACGTAAGAGAGCATTACCAAGCCACATACTGAATAAACGGGGATTAATCACTTTTGCCGGTGATTGCAGAAAATGAAACCCTTTAGCGGATAATTTTCTTGATTGAGCAAAATGTCTTTCAGCAAAAGCGAACAGGGAAAATAAATTACTGCTGGTTAAGGGTAATTTTATCTGCAGCAAGTTTTGCTGATGAGTGGTTTTGCGCCGGCTACAGTATATATTCAGCAGTTCGACATCACGTTGCTGCCAGCTTTTTAAACCTTCCGCGTTATCAACGTTATAAAAATACAAAACAGCATGACCTAAACGACTTATTTGCCATTGGTGGTTTAATGATGAGTTGTACTGCGATAACAGGGCTTGCAGCTGTTGATGATCTGCGTCAGTGAAGCCGAAGCATCGTATCTGCAGATTAGCCAATTTAACTTTGCTCCGTCTCAGCTGTTGGTTTGGAAGGCTGCAATTGCCGTAGTCGCACAGTTCTGATGGCATTATCTGCGGTTTGAATCACCTCGATAATGTAATCATCAATACGCAAACTTACCCCGGGATCAGGAATGCTTTCCAGATGTTCCAGCACCAGGCCGTTGATCGTTTTAGGACCATCGGTTGGTAATAGCCAATCCAGTGTTCGATTCAATTCACGGATATTGGCTGAGCCATTAATCAGATAACTGCCATCACTTTGTGGATGAATTTCCTTTTCATCATCAATGGTATTGGCGGTAAACTCCCCCACAATCTCCCGAAAAATATCTTCTAATGTAATCAAACCCAGTAAATCGCCGTATTCATCCACTACAAGACCTGTGCGACGCAATTTACGCTGAAACTGAATCAGCTGAGTATTCAGAGGTGTGTCCTCTGGAACGAAATAAGCTTCTTTTACAATACTCTCAAAGGTTTGTTGATTCAGGTTGTCCTGAGTCATCAGATTTAATGCCTTGCGTACATGCAAGATACCAACAATGTTATCCATACTGTCGCGGTAGACTGGCAACCTGGTGTAACCACAATGTGAAAGCTGCTTTACAATTTCAGCAAATGGCTGATTGATGTCGATACCTTCAATTTCATTACGCGGCACCATTACATCGTTTACCGTAACCTGCTCCAGATCCAGAATGCTCATTAGCATATCTTTGTGGCGGTTTGGGATCATACTGCCTGCTTCCATCAGCGCCACCCTTAATTCTTCTATGTTAATAGCCGTAGACGTCGCATCTTCACGAGACACACCAAATAGGCTCAGCAATCGGTTAGTAATCGCACTGGTAAACCATACCAAGGGATACAAAAAGAATAATAATGGCTTTAATACAAAACTGGCAGGGTAAGCGACTCGCTCGGGGTGTAAGGCTGCAAGCGTTTTGGGGGTGACCTCAGCAAATAACAAGATGACCAACGTTAAGGTGAAGGTTGCTACCACAATACCGTTCTCACCCAGCAGTTTAATTCCAATGACGGTAGCAATAGCTGAGGCAAAAATATTCACAAAGTTATTGCCCAGCAGGATGAGGCCAATCAAACGGTCAGGTCTGGCTAGCAAACTGCTGGCAATCATTGCGCCGCGATGTCCTTGTTGAGCAAGATGTTTTAATCGATAGCGATTTAATGACATCAATGCTGTTTCGGAACTTGAAAAAAACGCCGACAACACTAATAGACAAAACAGAATTATAAACAGGCCAATTAAAGAAATATCTTCCATCAGTTAACTTTTAATCAAAAATTCAATAACAAGTTTGCTGCCAACATATGCCAGCAATAAAAAACCAAAACCGGATAAAGTCCATTTAACCGCTGTCTGGCTTCGCCAGCCATACTGTTTACGGCCCCATAGCAATCCTGCAAAAACCAGCCAGGCGATAATTGAAAAAACGGTTTTATGGGCCAGATGCTGAGCGACGAAATTATCAACAAACAGAAATCCAGTAATCAGACCCAACGTCAGTAAAATGAAGCCGGCATAAAGTAATTGAAATAATGTCTTTTCCATTGTCTGCAGTGGAGGCAGTTTACGGACCCAGCCGCCGGCATGTTTATTACGTAACTGTTTTTCCTGAATCGCCAGGATGATCGATTGCATAGCAGCAAGTGCCAGCAGAGCATATGCTGTAAGTGATAATAAAATATGCCATTCCAAAGCGGGATCACTAAGAGTTTGTTGGCTACTACCCGGAGCCTCGACCCTGAACATTAAACATAAGGCGACCAGTGGATATACTACAATTCCAGGATGGGCTACGGGAGATCGCAAACCGGCTAACATCGCGATAAATGCCATTAACCAGGCTGCGATAGATAACATGCTCATCAGACTGAGATCCCAGCCTTGAGCAAATTTCATGGTGAAATAAATATCTGCAGCATGAAATAACAGCGCTAAAGTGGTCAATATGCCTATCGGTAAGGCAAGTTTATTGGCGTTATGATCGCGTTTGACAAAGTCTCGGATCAAAATAACGCTGCTACTTAAATACAGTAGAAAGGCTAATGCGTTGGCAATGGCCATGAGGGGAGATCCTTAAGTTCCAATAATGATTATCCAGTTAAACCTTCAAGCTTAATCATAAACGGTAAACTGCTTCACCGGATATCATATCAGTTATAATGCAATATCTAGAGTCTGTTTAACTTTCATATGCTTCTGAAAATAAACAGACCCTATCCAAATAGTACTGATTTTTCAGTAACGAAACGATGCAGGATACATTATGTTTGACAGCCTAAGTGACAGACTCGCCGGCAGCCTCAAAAAATTACGTGGTCAGGGTCGAATCACCGAAGATAATATTAAAGAAACTTTACGTGAAGTACGTATGGCTCTGCTTGAAGCCGACGTTGCTTTAGCGGTTGTTCGTGAATTTATTGAAAGAGTAAAAGAACGGGCAATGGGACAGGATGTGATGCGCAGCCTCAGTCCTGGCCAGGTTTTCGTCAAAATAGTTAACGACGAACTGGTCGCCGTTATGGGCGATGAAGACAATAGTCTTAATCTGAATAGTCAGCCGCCGGTTGTTATTTTGATGGCAGGCTTACAAGGTGCCGGTAAAACAACCAGTGTGGCCAAACTGGCCCGTTTTCTGAAAGAAAGACAAAAAAAATCGGTGATGGTCGCCAGTGCTGACGTTTATCGTCCAGCCGCGATTGAGCAGCTTAAAACGTTGGCAAGTGATGTTGAAGCCAAGTTTTTTCCCAGTGATGCCAGTCAGGATCCGGTAGCAATCGCTCAGGCTGCAGTGGCACAAGCAAAACTAGAATATGTTGATGTAGTCATTATTGATACGGCTGGTCGGCTGCACATTGATGACGACATGATGGGCGAAATTAAACGCATCCACGCAGCAATTAATCCAACTGAAACCTTATTTACAGTTGATAGCATGACTGGTCAGGATGCGGCAAATACCGCCAAGGCATTTAATGAAGCATTGCCACTGACCGGTGTGATTCTGACTAAAACCGATGGTGATGCACGAGGTGGTGCGGCCTTATCCATTCGGCATATCACCGGTAAGCCCATTAAATTTATGGGGGTCGGTGAAAAGACTACTGCGCTGGAAGTGTTTCATCCTGATCGTATTGTTTCGCGAATTTTGGGAATGGGCGACGTACTTTCTCTGGTCGAAGAAGCACAACGCAAAATTGATACCGACTCAGCTGAAAAACTCGCTAACAAACTCAAGAAAGGCAAAGGTTTTGACCTTGAAGATTTTCGCGATCAACTACAGCAAATGAGCAAAATGGGCGGCATTGGCACATTGATGGATAAGTTGCCTGGAATGGGACAAATTCCAGATGCCGTTAAAAATCAGGCCAATGATAAAGAACTGGTCAGAATGGAAGCGATGATCAATTCAATGACTCCGAAAGAGCGGCGTCGTCCTGAATTAATCAAAGGCTCCAGGAAAAAACGTATTGCAGCTGGCTCTGGCACACAGATCCAGGATGTTAACCGCCTACTGAAACAGTTCTCACAAATGCAGAAAATGATGAAGAAAATGGGACAGAAAGGTGGTATGGCTAAAATGATGCGCGGCCTTGGTGGAAAACTGCCAATGGGCGGCGGTGGCATGCCTTTTTAACACAATCGCATTTACAGCTTTGCAAACCTTGGATAAGTGCGTAAAATAACTCTATTTTTCCATCCAGATTTTCAACGGGTAGGTTTATGGTAACAATCAGAATGACACGCGGCGGCGCAAAAAAGCGTCCTTTTTACGGCATTGTCGTAACAGATTCACGTAGTAAACGTGATGGTCGTTACATCGAGCGTCTGGGGTTCTTTAACCCGATTGCTAAAGGCCAGGAAGAAGAGCTACGCATTGATTTAGAGCGCGTTAAACATTGGATCAGCCAAGGTGCACAAACCTCTGAGCGTGTTGCCCAGCTGATCAAGCAAGCACAAAAGTCTGCTTAATTTCTATCCGGGAGTCTCGTGATGGCTGATGCCAGCGAATACATCCCGGTAGGGAAAATATCAGGTGTTTTCGGCGTAAAGGGTTGGGTTAAAGTTTTTTCATATACCGACCCTCGCGACAACATTCTGGAATATAAACCGCTTTATGTGCATCGTCATGGAGATTGGATACCAATCGAAGTGAATGGTGGTCAGTTACAGGGTAAGGCGGTTGTGATGAGTCTGGAGAAGGTCACTGACCGAAATCAGGCCATGACATTGATTGGTTCAGAACTGGCGATAAAACGTTCACAATTGCTGGAAACTGATGAAGATGAGTTTTACTGGGCTGACTTGGTTGGCCTGACAGTTATTAATGCTGAAAATGAAAAACTGGGAATCGTTGATCATCTGTTAGAAACAGGTGCAAATGATGTTCTGGTGGTAAGTGGAACAGAGCCAGATACGGAGTATCTGATTCCGTTTGTTCTGGATCGAACTGTTTTAAAAGTTGATTTGGAAAACAAGCAGATTCAGGTCGATTGGCAAGCTGACTATCTTTGATGAACTAAAATGAAGCTGTCAGTAATCTCATTGTTTCCGGAGATGTTTGCGGCGATAACAGAATATGGTGTAACCGGCAGGGCGGTAAAACAGGGCAGATTAAGCCTGAGTTATTTAAACCCGCGAGAGTTTACAACCGACAAACATCAAACCGTGGATGACCGACCTTATGGTGGTGGTCCCGGAATGGTAATGAAAGTCAGTCCTTTGTTGGATGCGATTAAAACAGCAAAACAACAACTTGGTGATGATGTGAAAGTCATTTATTTATCACCACAGGGACAAAAGCTGAATCAGCACGCGTTAGGCGAAATGGCCAAACGTGGATCGATGATTTTGCTGGCCGGTCGCTACGAAGGTATTGATGAGCGACTGGTTGAACAGGAAATTGATGAGGAATGGTCGATAGGTGACTATGTCCTCAGTGGGGGTGAGCTGGCAGCCATGGTGATGATTGATGGTATTGCCCGTTTATTACCCGGGGTGTTGGGTGATGCCGAATCTGCTGAGCAGGATTCGTTTATGAGTGGTCTGCTGGACCATCCACATTACACCCGCCCGGAACAGTTAAATGGCCAGACAGTACCAGCCGTACTGTTAGGTGGAAATCATGAGGCAATACGTCAGTGGCGCCTCAAACAGTCCTTAGGACGAACATGGTTACGGCGACCTGATTTGTTGGAATCGATGACATTATCAACAGAACAGGCTGCTTTATTGGAAGAATTTATTGCCGAGCGCGGGCAGGATTAGTTGGGAGCAAACAATGAGTAACATTATCGATCAGCTTAACGCTGAACAATTAAGAACCGATATTCCGGATTTTTCTGCCGGTGACACAGTTGTTGTCAAGGTTCGTATTAAAGAAGGTGAGCGTGAACGTGAACAGGCTTTTGAAGGCGTTGTTATCGCTAAACGTAACCGTGGTTTGCATTCAGCTTTCACTGTTCGCAAAATCTCTAACGGTGTTGGTGTTGAGCGTGTTTTCCAGGCTCACAGCCCAACCATCGCCAGTGTTGAATTGAAACGCCGTGGTGACGTTCGCCGTGCGAAACTTTACTACTTGCGTGATTTGACTGGTAAAGCGGCACGTATTAAAGAAAAATTGTAATTCAGCGGATCGATTGATCCGTTATTACAGAAAAAGGGACAAAGTTGATTTTCAGCTTTGTCCTTTTTTTATGCGGTTAAATCGACATGCACTATAGTCAAACTGAAGCAATTCAATGAAACAAGCTGTTGATAAACACGAACGTCATTTACAGAGTTTTCTTGATTCTTTATGGCTTGAATCAGGGCTTAGCGATAATACAGTAACGGCCTATCAACATGATTTAGTGGCTTTTGCCAGTTGGTTGCAGCCGTTTGATGTGACATTGGCCAATGCGCAACGTGAACATATTCAGCGCTATCTTCAGCAACGAATGCGAGAGGGTAAAAAGGTACGCAGCGATGCACGCCTGTTATCCAGCCTTCGCCGTTTTTACCGCTATTTATGTCGTGAAGCCATTCGTGATTCAGATCCTACCGCAATGCTTGAGTCTCCGAGATTGGGTAAATCATTGCCGGGAAGCTTGTCAGAAGAAGATGTTATCAATCTGTTAGCGCAACCAGATACTGAGACAGCCTTGGGTATGCGCGACAGAACGATGTTGGAAGTACTTTATGCCACTGGCTTACGGGTATCTGAACTGGTGGCTTTAACCTTTGAACAACTCAATATGCGTCAGGGCTTAATACGCTGCATTGGTAAAGGCAATAAGGAAAGATTGGTCCCTTTAGGCGAAACGGCATTGGACTGGTTGCAATTGTATTTGCTTGAAAGTCGACCTCAGTTATTACAAGGTCAAGTGACGGATGATTTATTTCCGACCCGGCGGGGACATTCAATGACCCGACAGGCATTCTGGTACATTATCAAACGTTACGCCAAACTGGCGCTGATTGATAAGCCGCTTTCTCCACACACGTTACGACATGCTTTCGCCACCCATTTGCTGAATCATGGAGCAGATTTACGAGTGGTTCAGCTTTTACTTGGCCATGCTGATTTATCCACTACCCAAATTTATACCCATGTTGCCAAAGCCAGACTCCAGCAAATGCATAATCAGCATCATCCACGTGGTTGATTTTCCGCTGCCATGAAAGCTGATGGTAAACTGTCCGGCTAAAATTTAATTTGATTGGGAGAAGCTAGATGCCCTCATTTGATATTGTTTCTGAAGTAGACAAGCATGAACTGACCAATGCGGTTGATCAGGCAAACCGTGAACTGGATAATCGCTTTGATTTCCGCGGAACCGATGCCAAAGTCGAGCAGTCAGACAAAACACTGACCATGTTTGCCAACAGTGATTTTCAATTAGATCAGTTGCTCGATATTCTTAGAATGAAACTGGTGAAACGTGGTATTGATATCAGTTGTCTTGAACTTAAGGATCCTGTGGGTTATGGCAAGATGCGAAAGCAGGATGTGCTGGTTCGTGAAGGCATCGAAAAAGATCTATCACGCACCATCGTCAAACTGATTAAAGAAAGCAAAATTAAAGTTCAGGCAGCAGTACAGGGCGATAGTGTCAGAGTAACCGGCAAAAAACGTGATGATTTGCAACAGGTTATGGCACTGTTGAAAAGTCATGATTCGATTGATATGCCGTTGCAATTCAATAATTTTCGAGATTAAGAGAACCAATAAATGAATTTAAGCCGATTGGTATGGTTGCCGTTATTGCTTTGCATGAGTCTGGCGCATGCAGATGAGATGACAGAACTCAAAGCTGAACTTAATAAACAATTACCTGATATGCAATTGCAATCACTATCACCAGTTGGCAAAAGTGGTTTATATGAAGCAGTCATTGATGATCGTATTTATTACTTCACAGCAGATGGTCAATTTTTGATTCAAGGTGATTTACTGGCGTTGGAAACGCGTGAAAACATTACAGAAGCACGGCGTATTGAAGTGAAAAAGGCTTTACTGGATCGTGTAGATGAAGATGATCTGATTATTTTTGCCGCCAAAAAGCCGGACTACACTGTTACCGTATTTACCGATGTTGATTGTGGCTATTGCCGTGAGTTGCATCGTCAGGTCAAAGACTACAATGATTTGGGAATCACCATTCGTTATATGGCTTATCCTCGGGCGGGGGCAGAATCCGAATCAGCTAATAAATTAATTGAAGTCTGGTGTGCCAAGGATCAGCAGAAAGCCATGACGGATGCAAAAGCCCAGCGCGAAGTGAAAAAAACATCTCTCTGTGAAAACAATCCTGTCGCCGAGCAGTTTGAAATTGGTAGCAAGTTGGGAGTGCGTGGTACGCCGGCAATCTTCCTTGAAGATGGTCAGATGTTACCCGGATATGTGCCACCGCAGAAATTGCGTGAAATTCTGGATGAATATCTCGGCTAATTGAGTGAGAGTATAGATTGCCCCTCAGACAAACGTTTATCGACTAAGCGTATTTTCTCAGGGGTAATTTCAATATAACTCGCATCAGGTTGCCAATCCCCTAATACGATTCGATAGTTTGAATTATTTTGCGAAGATTGCAGTGTATGAATAGCGGGACGGTGAGTGTGACCGTGCAGCAGTAGAGTCGCATTGTATTGCTGCATTACCTGTCTGACAGATGCAGGATTAACATCCATAATCTGAGCTTGCTTGTACTGCTTCTGCTGTTTGCTTTTGGCTTTGATTTTATCGGAAATTCCTTGGCGAACCGTTAAGGGCATTGCCAGGAATAGTTTTTGTAACCAGCGGTTACGCACCACTTTTCGGTAACGTTGATAACTCACATCATCAGTGCACAAACTGTCCCCATGCATTAATAAGATTTTATGTCCGTATACATCAATCATGACCGGATCATCCAGTAAGGTACCGCCCACCCGTCTGGCAAAATCTTTACCCAGCATAAAATCCCGATTGCCAACCATCAGATAAATTTTGCTGCCTTGCTGCTGAAGATTTTGTAATGCCTGAATAAATGGATCAAACTCAGTCGGGACTAAATCATCTCCCAACCAGGTATTAAAAATATCTCCAACTATATAAAACGCATCGACATTAACCTGCTGGGCAACAAAATCAGTGGCCAGCCGGATAAGCTCCGGCTGGTCAGGACTAAGATGCAAATCTGAAATAAACAGGGTTTTCATTGAATTTGAAGGATCAATTATTCGACCACAAACGCTTTTTCAATGACTACAGCTTCTGCAGGAACATCCTGATGACCACCACGCATAGTAGTTTTTACTTTGCGAATCGCATCGACCACATCCATACCTTCAATGACTTCACCAAACACAGCATAACCCCAGTCCTGCATGGTTTTATCGCGATGATCCAGAAAGTCATTGTCTTTGGTATTAATAAAAAACTGTGCCGTAGCAGAATGCGGATCACCTGTCCGCGCCATCGCGACAGTGCCTTTCTTATTGCTCAAGCCGTTATCGGCTTCATTTTGGATGGACGCTTCGGTTTTCTTTTGTTTGAAGGATTCATCAAACCCACCACCCTGGATCATAAAATTTTCAATGACACGATGGAAAATAGTGCCATCGTAAAAACCGGATTCAACATATTGAATAAAGTTTTTAACGGTTTCCGGTGCTTTATCAGCATTCAGTGCGATAACAATATCGCCATGATTAGTGCTGAGTTTCACTTTGGGTTGTGCGCCGCCGCCTTCCGCGTGGGCAGCCAGCGAAAACGAAGCAAAAAACAGGGGGGCCAGATGGCGATAGAGTAATTTCATGGTAGCTTGTCCAAAAATTGCAAAAACCATCATGATAGAGCATCAAAGCAATTCAGGTGAAGACAATTAAAGACCTTTTCAGATCCAACATACCTAAACAGCACTGTCACCCGACGCTGCTGACAGCGTATAATGCGCGTTCACATTTAACTGTAAACATTCACTATGTCAGAATCTGCTGCCAATCATAATTTTATACGTCCCATTATTCAGGAAGATATTGATTCTGGCAGGGTCGCCGGAAAAGTCGTTACTCGCTTTCCCCCTGAGCCCAATGGATACTTGCATATTGGTCATGCCAAGTCTATTTGCCTGAACTTCGGTTTGGCTGAGGAATTCGGCGGTGATTGTCATTTACGCTTTGATGATACTAATCCAGCCAAAGAAGAGCAGGAATACATTGAAGCCATCATGGAAGATGTCCAGTGGCTGGGCTTTAAGTGGGCGGGTGACGTACGTTATGCATCAAGCTATTTTGAGCAGTTTTATGATTGGGCTGTCCATCTGATCAAGCAAGGCAAAGCCTATGTTTGTGATCTCACCGCTGAACAAGCCAGTGAATACCGTGGCTGGGCGACCAAGCCGGGTAAAGAATCGCCATTTCGTGATCGCAGCGTAGAAGAAAATCTCACTTTATTTGAAAAAATGCGGCAAGGCGATTTTGCTGAAGGTTTTTGTGTGTTGCGCGCAAAAATCGATATGGCTTCGCCCAATATGAACCTGCGTGATCCGATTCTTTATCGTATTCGCAAGAAATCGCACCATCAAACCGGTGACAAATGGTGTATTTATCCCAGTTATGATTTTGCCCACGGGCAAGGCGATGCAATTGAAGGCGTCACCCACAGTATCTGTACGCTGGAATTTCAGGACCATCGTCCGTTGTATGAGTGGTTTATTGCAAATCTGCCCGTTCCTTCAAAACCAAAGCAGTATGAGTTTGGCCGTCTCAATCTGAACTATACGGTGACCAGTAAGCGCAATTTAAAACAACTGGTCGATGAGCAAATAGTTGCTGGCTGGAATGATCCCAGAATGCCAACCATTTCAGGTATGAGACGGCGCGGTTATACGGCTGCGGCGTTGCGCGCTTTTTGTGACGATCTGGCCGTGGCCAAAACAGATGGTATTGTTGATATTGCCCAGCTGGAATTTGAGATCCGCAAAGATTTAAATGAAAACGCAGCACGTGCCATGTGTGTTTTGACTCCTCTGAAGGTGACCATCTCTAATGCTGCTGAAAGCGTTGAATGGCTGGAAGTCGCGAACCATCCGCAACAGGAAGCCATGGGACAGCGTGCATTGCCGTTCACCAAAGAAATTTTTATTGATGCCAGCGACTTTACCGAAGACACCAGTCTGAGCCGGAAAAAGTTCAAGCGTCTGGTGATTGGTGATTATGTGCGGTTACGTGGTGCTTATGTCATTAAGGCTGATGATGTTATCAAGGATGATAACGGTGAAATCATTGAAGTGATTGCCTCATTAGTGCCCGATACTGTCGGCCAAAATCCGCCCCCTGAGATGAAACCACGTGGCGTGATTCACTGGGTTTCAGCCACAGAAGGCAAAGAAGTCGAGTTGCGTTTATACGACAGATTGTTTTTGGCGGAAGCACCCGGAAAAGCAACGGGTAACTATCTTGATGATGTGAACCCCGATTCGTTAAAGGTCATTAAAGCAATTGCCGAACCGGCCATTGTGAATTGTGAACCGGAAACTGTTTTCCAGTTTGAACGAGAAGGCTATTTTGTCAGTGATCGTTATGATCACACCGCTGATACGCCGGTATTCAATCTGACCATTGGCTTAAAAGATACTTCAGATAAATAAAAAATGTTAAAACTTCACAATACTTTATCCAAGCAGAAAGAAGTCTTTAAACCGATAGAGCCAGGCAAAGTTAAAATGTATGTCTGCGGCATGACGGTTTACGATCTCTGTCATGTCGGTCATGCGCGGGTGATGGTGGTGTTTGATGTAGTGACGCGTTACCTGCGGGCCAGTGGCTATGACGTGACCTACATCCGTAATATCACCGATATAGATGACAAGATCATTAAACGGGCAGCGGAAAACGGCGAAACAATTCAGACGTTGACCGATCGCTATATCAATGAAATGCATGCTGATGCAGATGCTTTAGGTGTACTAAGACCAGATCTTGAGCCTCGTGCCACCGAAGCTATGCAGCCTATGCTCAATATGATTCAGACTTTGATCGATAAAGGCCTGGCCTATGCCGCTGATAACGGCGATGTCTATTATGATGTCAGTGAATTTGCTGATTACGGCAAACTGTCTGGTCGACAGATAGATGATTTACGCGCGGGCGAACGAATCGCTGTAAATGAAGCCAAAACCGATCCACTGGATTTTGTTTTATGGAAAGCTGCAAAACCTGAAGAACCAGCATGGGATTCGCCATGGGGGCCGGGTCGTCCGGGCTGGCATATTGAATGTTCAGCGATGTCAGCTGAATGCCTGGGTCATCATTTTGATATTCATGGCGGTGGACAGGATCTGCAGTTTCCACATCATGAAAATGAAATCGCTCAATCTGAAGGCGCACATGGTTGCCAGAGTGTGAACTACTGGATGCACAATGGCTTTGTCCGGATTGATGATGAAAAGATGTCCAAATCCTTGGGTAATTTCTTTACTGTGCGTGAGGTATTGGCGAAATATCCAGCAGAAGCAGTACGTTATTTCATCTTAATGAGTCATTACCGTAGTCCTTTGAATTATGCAGAAGATCAGCTGGAGCAGGCTAAAACAGCCTTAACCAGGTTTTATCATTCTTTGCGCGATGTCACAGCTGAAACCGTTATCTGGCAGGATGATTTAGAGTTTGCCCCACGTTTTCGTGAAGCGATGGATGATGACTTTAATACGGCGCTGGCATTATCTGTTCTGGCAGATGTGCGTCAGGCGTTAAACATAGCCCGTGAAGAAAATGATGAGAAAAAATCAGCTTATCTGGCTGGGTTATTATTAGCATTTGGCGATGTGCTTGGATTATTCCAGCAATCTGCAGAGGCCTTCCTGACCGGTGGCCAACAAGATGAAACCGGTAAAATCGAACAGTTGATTGCTGACAGAAATGCAGCTCGTGCGGCAAAAGATTGGGGCCGCGCAGATCAAGTTCGTGATGAGCTGACGGCGATGGGAATTGTGCTGGAAGATTCAGCAGGCAAAACCAGTTGGCGGAAAATTTAATATTTGTCTCAGCTGCCTGCTAATGGTGGTTAAGACAATTTAATTTATGGCAGTTTTCTCCTGATCTAAATCAACAATAGCTTCAGTAATCTTCTTCCCGGCTATACAAAGCGTTTTAGTGTGGGCATGATCGAATTTAATCTTATGGATCGATTATGCCCAAAGATAAAACGTATTTACTGACTATCAACGGCGGTTCATCCAGTATCAAATTTACGTTGTATAACGTAACTGAATCGCTTACTCCCATTTTATTCGGCAAGCTCACAGGACTGGGATTGCCTGCCGCCAAGTTGTGCGTCACAAACTCGATTCAAGCAGAAGAGTCTACTGTAGATATCAAGGCTGACAATTATCAGCAGGCTGTTGAGGTGTTGATAGATTGGGTCTATAAAAATATCGATATCAGCTCAGTTAAAGCTATCGGGCATCGTATTGTTCACGGTGGGCATCAGTATAAAAATCCCCAATGGGTTACCAAGCAATTACTCAAGCATTTGTCGGCAATAACCCCTCTTGATCCACAGCATTTACCGGGTGAGATTCAATTAATTGGCTATTTGCAATATAAGGTTGGACTGAGTATTTAAGTGAAAAATGGAACTGCCTCTGTTTTGTGCAAAACATGGTTGACAATTATCGTTTATGTAATGTACCGTTTTGTGCAAAACATGGTTGGAGGCCAAAATGTCAGAGTTTGCAGGTTCGGCTGCATCGCAAGCAGATTTTATTTGGAAAAATGCAGAAGATCTCTGGGGGGATTTTAAGCATACTGATTTCGGTAAGATCATTCTGCCATTTACTTTATTGCGTCGATTGGAGTGTGCTCTTGAATCTACTAGAGATGCGGTAAGAGAAGCTTACGATAACTTCAAGGATGCTGAAGTAGAGCTTGATCCGATATTACGTCAAACCGCAGGCTACCCATTCTACAATACATCTGAGTATTCGCTTTCAACACTTGGCAGCACGAAAACACGCCGAAATCTTGAAGATTACATCACACTCTTTTCCGATAATGCCAGAGCGATTTTTGAAGAGTTTGAGTTTGGTAACACAATAATTCGGCTTGAGAAAGCGGGATTGTTATACACCATTTGTAAGAACTTTGCAGGTATTGATTTGCACCCTAATGCCGTGCCTGACCGGGTGATGAGTAACATCTACGAGCATCTCATTCGCCGTTTCGGTGCGGAGGTTAACGAAGGTGCTGAAGACTTCATGACGCCTCGCGACATCGTACATTTAGCTACCGCGTTATTACTTGATCCTGATGATGCCTTGTTTGAGGAAAGCCCTGGCCTTATCCGCACTCTTTACGATCCTACTTGTGGTACAGGCGGATTTTTGACCGATGCTATGAACCATGCAGCCGATTACGGTAGTCATTATAAAATCCCACCTGTATTAGTTCCACATGGCCAAGAGCTAGAGCCGGAAACTCATGCTGTTTGTGTCGCGGGCATGTTGATCCGCCGACTTGAATCAGATCCTGGCCGTGACCTTTCTCAAAACATTCGTCAAGGTAGCACACTTTCTAATGATAAGTTCGTTGGTGAGCGCTTCCATTACTGCTTGTCCAATCCACCGTTTGGTAAAAAATGGGAAAAGGATAAGTCGGCTGTTGAACGAGAACATAAGCAAGGTGCATTAGGCCGTTTTGGGCCAGGATTACCACGTATTAACGACGGCTCTATGCTGTTTCTCATGCACCTAGCCAGCAAGCTAGAGCTACCCAAAAATGGCGGTGGACGCGCCGCTATCGTTTTATCCGGTTCTCCGTTATTTAATGGTGGCGCTGGCTCTGGCGAGTCTGAAATACGCCGCTGGTTGCTAGAAAATGACCTTGTTGAAGCAATTGTGGCACTACCAACGGATATTTTCTTTAGAACCAATATCGCTACATACCTGTGGATTTTATCCAATAAGAAAACCGAGAACCGTAAAGGTAAGGTCCAACTTATCAATGCAACCAATCTTTGGACGCCCATTAAAAACGAAGGCAACAAGCGCCGCATAGTGAGTGACGACCAGCGCCGTCAAATCTTGGATATTTATGCTGCGGCTGAAAATGACGAGCTTTCAAAAATGGTCGATTACCGCATATTTGGCTATCGTCGAATTAAAGTGCTGCGGCCACTGCGCATGAAACTGATGCTAGATAAACAAGGGCTATCAAATTTGGAATCTTCTGAGGTTTGGCAAAAACTATCGCCAGAACACCAATCATTTTGGCTTGCAGCCATTGAGCCGCATTTGAATGAAGCTAAGAAATATAGCTGGGCAGAAACCTTCGCAAAAGAAACAGTTAAAGACGCAGGAGCTAAATCGATGAAGGTTAAAGCTAACAAAACCTTTATCACTGCACTGGTAAACGCTTTTGGACAAAAAGATCCCGAAGCAGATCCTGTTATAAATGCTCAAGGTGAATTTGTTCCAGACACCGATTTAACTGATTACGAAAATGTGCCGTACTTAGATTCGATTCAAGATTACTTTGTCCGCGAAGTAATGCCGCATGTGCCGGACGCCTATATTGACGAAAGCTATACCGATGACAAGGACAAGCAGCTCGGTCGTGTAGGTTATGAAATCAACTTTAACCGCTTCTTCTACCAGTATCAGCCGCCTCGTAAGCTGCATGACATTGATGCTGAGTTGAAAAAGGTTGAAAACGAAATCGCAGCACTATTGGCTGAGGTGGCAACCGAATGAGTCACTACAAACCATACACTGCGTATAAAGAATCTGGCGTTGGATGGATTGAACCGATTCCAAAACATTGGGACATAGTTCGGATCAAAAGATTTACAACACTAAACACGGCGAGAACTTCTGAAGCTAGAGATAACATTCCCTATATAGGGTTAGAAGATGTTGAATCTGGATCTGGTAAATACGCACCAACAGAGAGTAACTCCCGGCAGTCTGATACCTCTACTGTAGGCGTTTTTTCTAAGGGCCAAGTTTTGTATGGAAAGCTAAGACCTTACCTTCGAAAAGCAATAATTACTGATTTTGACGGAGTGTGTTCTACTGAATTTCTTGCTTTACAACCTGATAGGGTTCTGCCTGAACTGCTTCAAAACTGGCTTCTATCACCCCATGTAACTCAGCAGATCGAGTCGACGTGTGAAGGCGCGAAGATGCCCCGTGCGGACTGGGAAGGTATTGGTAATATACTAATGCCTTTGCCACCGGTTGAAGAACAAATTGTAATTCGTGATAGAACCAGAGCAGAAGCCTCTCGTATTGACACACTCATTTCTAAGAAAGCTCGCTTCATTGAATTACTCAAAGAAAAGCGTCAGGCACTGATCACCCATGCAGTTACAAAAGGGCTGAACTCTGATGTGAAGATGAAGGATTCTGGCGTTGAATGGATTGGTGAAATACCGGAGCACTGGAAAATAGCTCAATTCAGGCGATTAGTATCCATTAAAAATGGTTCTGATCACAAAGATATAGAGGCTGAAAAAGGATTTCCTGTATACGGCTCTGGCGGTGTGTTTTCATACGCAACTAATTATATCTATGATGGTGAGTCGGTTTTATTAGGCAGGAAAGGCACAATAGACAAGCCACTGTATGTTAATGAAAAATTCTGGACTGTGGATACCATGTATTGGACACAAATCATGCCTAATGTAAACGGTAAGTTTTGTTATTACATTGCCAAGACAATTCCATTCGACTATTACGCTACAAACACTGCTCGTCCAAGTATGACGCAAACAGATTTAGGGTCACATTTGGTTGCATTTCCAGATCGCTCAGAGCAATCCCGTATAGCATCAGCGCTCGACTTCGAAACCACCCGAATCGACGAACTTATAAGTAAAACTCAAAAAAGCATAGACTTGCTCAAAGAGCGTCGTTCAGCTTTTATCACAGCGGCAGTGACTGGACAGATAGATTTACAAGGAGAACCCGCATGAACTCATCGGCTCATCAGGAAAAGCACTTTCAAAGCTATATCGTTGATCGGCTGGTCGAGCAAGGTTGGAAACTGGGTCATGCCAAATACTATGATAGCGATAGGGCGCTCTATCCTGAAGACCTTGAAAGCTGGATAAAGACTAGCGGCCAAGATGACAAGTGGGAAAAACTAGAGCGCTTAAACGGCACCAAAACTCTTGATGTTGTGATGGAGCGTCTAACCAAAGCACTGGAACAGCAAGGAACCGTTCAGGTACTGCGCCAAGGTTTCTCAATTGCTGGTTGCGGCCTGATTGAAATGACTGAAACAGCGCCAGAAGATAAGCGTAATCAGGCCGTCATTGAACGTTACAAAGCCAATATTCTTCGTGTTGTGCCCGAGCTGAAATATCACCCTGCGCGTGAGTTTGCGATTGATCTGGTTTTCTTCATCAATGGTCTGCCTGTGGCGACTGTTGAACTAAAGACTGACTTTACACAATCGGCTGAAGCTGCGATGGATCAGTATCGGCAAGATCGTTTGCCGCTTGACCCAAAAACCAAGCGTAAAGAGCCGTTATTAAGCTTTAAGCGAGGTGCAGTCGTGCACTTTGCTATGTCAGACTCCGAAATCATGATGGCTACCAAGCTAGATGGAGACAACACTTTCTTCCTTCCGTTCAATAAAGGCAACAATGGTCATGCAGGCAATCCACCTGGAGAAATCAAGCCCGATGGAACCCAAGAATATCCGGTGGCCTACTTCTGGGAGGATGTGTGCCAACCTGATGCCTGGCTAAGGGTCTTCCATAGCTTTGTGTATGTCGAAAAAAAGGATGCTGTGGATATTCAGGGAAATTGGTCCAAGAAGGAAACCTTGATCTTTCCACGTTTTCACCAATGGACAGCAGTGAATGAAATGCTGGCCGATGCTCGCACGAATGGTGCGGGAATGACTTATCTTGCCGACCATAGTGCTGGTTCTGGTAAAACCAGCACCATCTCATGGACGGCCCACGATTTGGTCAAGCTTCGGGAAGATAATGGCGATCCTGTGTTCAACAGCGTCATTATTGTGACCGACCGCAACGTGCTTGATAGCCAGCTCCAGGATGCGGTAAAACAAATCGATCATCAGTTTGGTGTGATTGCAGCGATTGACAGACAGAAGTCTTCCAAATCCAAAAGCAAGCAGCTCTCCGAAGCATTACTGGCTGGCACACCGATTATCGTGGTCACAATCCAGACATTTCCTTACGCGATGGAAGCCATCATCACCGACAAGAGCTTGAAGGGAAAGAGCTTTGCGGTGATTATTGATGAAGCACATAATTCTCAAACTGGTTCAACTGCAGCCAAGCTGCAAGCTGCTTTGGGTATGAGTGGGCATGGCAAAATGTCCAACATGACGGTGGATGAGTTATTGGAGCAACTGCAAAAGTCACGCGCTCGCCCTGATAATATTAGCTACTTTGCATTTACCGCCACACCAAAGCACTCCACTTTGATGTTGTTTGGTCGCCCTGCAGACCCTACCAAACCGCTGTCAGAGGACAATAAGCCGGAAGCCTTCCATACCTACACGATGCGGCAAGCTATCGAAGAGAAGTTTATTTTGGATGTGTTAAAAGGTTATGTGCCTTATAAGACGGCCTTCAATCTCTCCAAACAACTTGAAGACAACAAGCGGGTAAGCGGCAAGGCTGCCAAACGAGCCCTGGCCCAATGGATGGCATTACATCCGACCAATGTGACCCAGAAGGTACAGTTCATCATTGAACATTTCGTCAAGAACGTTGCACACCGTCTGGATAGCAAGGCTAAAGCAATGGTTGTCACCAGCTCCCGAGCTGCCGCCATTCGCTACAAAAAAGCCTTTGACCGCTATATTGAACAACATAGCGAGTATGGTTTTATCCATTCATTGGTTGCGTTCTCTGGCAAGATGACTAGCAAACAGGTCATGCATCAGGATGACGATGCTTTCAAAGATGATGTATTCATCGTGGATGAAAACGAGGAATTCACAGAGCAAAATATGAACCCGGAGGTACAAGGGCAGGATTTGCGCTTTGCTTTTGACCGCCCTGAATACAGGGTAATGCTGGTTGCCGACAAATTTCAGACCGGCTTTGACCAACCCAAGTTGGTGGCGATGTATGTCGATAAGAAAATCGCCAACCATGTAGAGATCGTGCAGACCTTTGCCCGCCTAAACCGAATGGCTCCTGGCAAGGATGAGGTTTTCATCATCGACTTTGTGAATGACCCTGAAAATGTCCGCCAAGCTTTTGCACTCTATGATGACGGCGCCCGCATTGACGAAGTGCAAGATCTCAACGTGGTTTATGAGATCAAAGATCGGCTCGATGAGCACGGACTTTATGATGCTAAGGATTTAGCCGCTTTCAAGGATGCACGTTTCAAGACCATCCGTGACATAACTCATACCAAATCGCCACAACACAAAGCCTTGTATGCAGCAACAAGCGGTGCGACCAACCTTTATAACGAAAAAATGAAGATGCTGCGTGACGGCATGGCAACATGGGAAGCAGCTTTTGAGAAGGCTCGCGCCAAAGGCGATGAAGCTGGCATGAAGTCTGCCGACCATCATCAAGATGAGTATGCCGAGCAAATCAAGGCTTTAATTGGATTCAAGTCTGACTTAGGCCGTTTCTGTCGTACCTACTCATACATCGCACAGCTTATTGATTTTGGAGATCCTGAACTGGAAAACTTCGCAGCATTCGCCAAATTGCTGCAAAAACGTCTGCTGCATGAAACACCAGAAAGTGTGGACTTGACTGGACTAGTTCTCACTGGATTTGACATCAAGTCCCGTCCTGATCAAGGAACTGATGATAATGAAACACCTGTGTTGAAACCAATTGGCCCTGGTAGTGGAGGTGTTACTGGAGATAAGCCGAAGTTCGTCAAAGAAATTATCGAACGGCTTAATAGTCTGTTTGGTGAGGCTACCCCCATACAAGATCAGGTAGCCTTCGTTAATCAAATTAAGTCGATTACTGGTGAAAGCGATGTGGTTATGGCCCAGGTGGAGAGTAATACCCGTGAACAAGCCATGAAAGGGAACTTGCCTGGTGCGGTTCAACAAGCTGTTGTTCGGGCACTCTCCAGTCATCAGAAACTAGCCACTCAAGTGCTTAAATCGGACCGTCAGGGCATGTCTGTGCTGGTTGACGTGGTTTATGAGATGCTGCGTGAAGGCAAAGACATAGACTTGGACATGGACTAAGTCGATGCTTGATCTGTTGAATCTGCCGGGAATCAAACCGGTAGATATGTACAAAGAAAGCAAGGCGCTCATTATTGTTGCGGTGCCAGAAGAGGTCGAAGTTCCCTTGTGCGAGGCCTGCAAGACTCCAATGCACAAACATGGAACACGCAAAAACAGATTCTCTGATACCCCGCTATATATGGAACCTGTTCGCCTTGAGATTCAGCGACCGCGCTTCCGATGTGAATCCTGCGGAAAGATGGCCATGCCAGAACTGAACTTTCTGGATGACAAGCGCAGATCCACCAAACGTCTGGTCGATGTAATCCGACAGCAATGTTTGAGCACTACTTTTCGGGCCTTGGCAGAGCAGACAGGCGTAGCAGTGAATACCGTAAAAAACGTTGCTCATGACCTGATTGAAGAACTTGAGCAGACTGTACGCTACGAAACTCCTGTAATTATGGGGATTGACGAAGTGAACCTGGCCGGTGGTTATCGATGCGTTATCACTAATCTGGCTACCAACAACGTCTTCGATATGCTTGAGCATCGTACCCAAGACCACCTGAAGCCGTTTTTTAAGGATTTGACAGATAGAGACAAGGTGGAATGGGTGTGCACAGATATGTGGCGTCCCTTTAAGCGCTCTTTTGCTCAGTACTTGCCCAATGCCAAGTTAGTTATCGACAAGTTCCATGTTGTCAAAATGGCATCAGAAGCCTTGGAGGATGAACGAAAAAAATACCAGGTCCAACTTGGTAAAAATGAACGAATTAACGTCAAAAAGTCCATACGGTGGCTTACTCTTAAACGTCCCCAGAATCTGACACCTGCCGAGCAGAAAGCCCTTATTATAGTTCGTGAACAAATACCAGAATTGGCAATTGCTTATGATTTTAAGGAAAGCTTCTTTGCAATCTATGATGAATTAGACAAACAGCAGGCTCAGAACGCTTTTGAAGCTTGGGAAAATAGCCTGCCTGACCAAGGTATGGAATCATTCAAAAAGTTGGTCAAGACGGTTCATAACCACTATGACGATATTTTTGCTTACTGGGATGCACCGTTCCCAATTACCAATGCCTACACCGAGGGTTTGAACGGACTGATCAAGATGTCCAACCGACTTGGTCGCGGCTATAGCTATGAGATCATTCGTGCAAAGACCCTGTATTCGGCAGAAGCTCGCAAGGTTGGTAGTGGCATTCGTTCAGGTCGTGGAAAGGTAGAATATGGGCCACATATTCCTACTCTCTTGAAGCAAGCAGAGAGTGGTGAACTTGATTAGGAGCATCCGAGCTAGAAATATTACTAAGAATTGATTTGGAGGCAACATGAAGCTGGTTAAGGTTCAAGCAACAAATTTTCGTTCCATAGAGGATAGTGGAGAATTCGAGGTTGGAGATTTAACCTGCCTTGTTGGAAAGAACGAGGCAGGTAAAACAGCTGTTTTACGGGCTATTCAAGGAATCCGGCCAACGGATTCATTTGAGTATGATCGTACTAGGGACTATCCGCGCCGTTACCTTAACAAGTTTGATGAGCGCCACCCTGACGGAGAATCTCCAGTCGCTCGAACTTGGTGGTCTCTGGATGATGATGACATAGCCGAGATTGAGGCTACGTTAGGGGATGATGTCCTTCAAAGCAGTCAAATTGAAGTTACCAGCTATATTGGTCGTAGCGGCAATACATGGTCAGTACATATTGACCAAAAAAAATGCCTTCGAAACCTTGAAGCTAGGAGCTCAATGAAAGCAGAAGATAAACTGCCAATTAAGGATTTCACAACAACCACAGACGCTCTTTCTACGCTCAAAGCGTTGGAGGAAAAAACAGAACCACAACAATCACTGATCACGATCTTGGAATCTTTCAGAGAAGGTTCAGCTATTCTCGCGGCAATTGATATTCTCTCTAAACGGATGCCTCGATTTTTTTACACATCCCACTTTGAGCGAATGTCTGGTGAACTGTCGCTTGACAAACTTGCTCAGGACAAAAAGCAAAACAATATTTCCGTAGGAGATCAGATCTTCCTAGATTTTCTTGAATATGCCGGTACCACTATTGAAGAGCTCCGAGATGCTCCAAAGTTGGAAGAGTTGATCGCTCAGTGTGAGGGGGCTTCCAATGATATAACAGACGAAATATTTGAGTTCTGGAGCCAAAACGAGGCTCTCGCGGTTGATATAACACTAAACGATGGACGACCGGATGATCCTCCACCTTTTAATTCTGGTCGGGTAGCAAAAATTCGTGTAGAGAACAAAAATCATCGAGTTACTGTTCCGCTCTCTGAGAGGAGCGCTGGATTTGTCTGGTTTTTCTCGTTTTTATCGCAGTTTAAGCAACTCAAGAAGCGAGCCGGAAAATCAATCATATTGCTCGACGAGCCGGGCTTAACTCTGCACGGTAAGGCACAATCTGATTTGCTACGTTATATTGAGAATAGGATTTTGCCGGATCACCAAGTTATCTACTCCACTCATTCCCCATTTATGGTTCCTGCCCAGCGCCTTTCTGATGTTCGAGTCGTAGAGGATGTTGTTGACTATTCTGACCCGCGCCGTCCTATTGTAAAAGGGACTAAGGTATCTGCCGATGTACTATCCGTAGATCGTGATACGCTTTTCCCGCTGCAGGCACATTTAGGCTATGAAATCACTCAGTCACTGTTTATTGGTAAGGATTGTGTTCTAGTCGAGGGACCATCCGACGTTGTTTATCTTCAAGTTATGTCACAGGCACTTCAGTCTCGAAATAGAGTGTATTTGGATCCGCGTTGGGCTATTTGCCCAACAGGTGGACTGGATAAAATCTCATCCTTTGCT